>TARA_R110002050_G_scaffold33846_4_pt1 | contig 48843 bp, 45 predicted proteins | sample TARA_R110002050 | Tara Oceans TARA_R110002050 (sample SAMEA4396988) | marine metagenome | biome: Polar Biome; feature: [DCM] deep chlorophyll maximum layer (ENVO:01000326); material: water (ENVO:00002006), including particulate matter (ENVO:01000060) such as... | depth 25 m
ATTAACCTATTTGGAACCAAACTTATCGGGGTTATTGATCATAAAATAAATTAGCATCCCAATTTCCTGACTTTCACTTACCATCTCATCGAATATTTCCTTTTTTATATATTGGCATTCCATGGCATATTCCATCCATACTTGGGTTTCTAAATTCTCAGCATCGCTAGCGGTTAATTTGTTGATGAAATATTTAGGATAAAGTCGCTTAGCATAAGATTCGGCAATATTAGCTGAAACACTTCTGGAAGATCTTCTTATTTGATCGGTCAAGGAATACCTTTCTTCTTTTGGAAAGGATTTGGAAATTTCATAAATCCTCATTGCCAAGGCAAAAGATTTTTTATAGGCCAATAAATCTTGAAATCTCATAACTACTGATTATTGTTCAATACATCAAAAATAAGTCTTCGAATTAATTGGCAAATAGGTCTGATCAGAATTTTAACTGTTGGCTCTTACCATACTGTTTACTCATTACTGATTACTGTTCACTATATATCGGCTAAAGGATTACTATCTGTTCCCATACAAAGTATTGGTAATTGGTAATTGATTATTGTTTCTTGATTTTGTCACCGTTCTGTTTCACAAAAGCATCCCAACCACTATAGCTTTTACCAACTTCTATTCGGCCTTCGTTATAAAAATGGCATACGGCAGCGGCCAGGCCATCCGTACTATCCAGGTTTTTGGGGAGCGACTTTAAACTCAGTACGCTTTGAAGCATTTTGGCCACCTGTTCCTTACTGGCGTTTCCGTTCCCGGTAATGGCCATTTTAATCTTTTTCGGCAGGTATTCCGTTATGGGGATCTGGCGCGATAAGCCAGCGGCCATGGCAACCCCCTGTGCCCTGCCCAGTTTGAGCATGGATTGAACGTTCTTACCAAAGAAAGGTGCTTCAATAGCTATTTCGTCCGGGTGATAGGTGTCGATGAGTTCTATGGTGCGTTCAAAAATTAGTTTTAGCTTGGTATAGGGGTCATTGTATTTTTGAAGCAGGAGCTCGTTCATTTGAACAAACTCCATTTTCTTATTCACCACCTTAATTAGGCCGAAGCCCATGATTGTAGTTCCAGGATCAATACCCAATATTATCTTTTCGTTTGCCAAGGAAGAAGCTATTTAATTTTTAGTGATTTTATTTATTTAGAATTCACAATAATAGGAATCCTAAATTTGGAGGATACGGGCACACCTCGTTTTAAGGCGGGCGATAAATGGGGCAGTCCTTTTAGACTTTGGGTGATAATACTGCGAAATTCCGGAATCTGATTTTCAATATCCTCATTGCGCTGTACTTCCAAAACGGATATTTCCCCTTTGTAGTCCACCAGAAAATCTACGAAAATATTGGTATTGACATCGGACACGAACTGAAATTCAAAATCCTCCAAAGTCTCCGTATATTGTTCCAAAAGGGTATTCTGAAAACAATCCAATTGTCCCGCTTTATCCATCATTTCATCACAATTGTCAAATAGTGGATAACGATCTACCTCATTAAAATTTATATTGCGCATTTCCTCGTTTACCAATTCTTGGGTTTTTTCTTCTTTGGAAGTAAACCAGTCGCAAGAGGTAAAAAGACAAAAACAAGCCAAAACCGCAACTTTCCTCATGTATGCCAGATTCTGGGCGGAAATTACAATTTTTTGATCAATTTAAGGGGTGTAGCCGTCAATTTCCTGCCGAAAAATCTTATCCAATGCACTTCAATTTTAAGGAAATATCCTTAGCAGCAGCATAGTGGCTACATTATAGAAACAAATAGCAGTGTTTACTTATTGGTAATATGGTATTTCTGTTGATCCGTAACGACGAGCATGGTTGTGGGTAATACCCCGTCCCTAAATCGGACTCTGTCCAAGTAACTATCCCCAGTCATTTCGAACGAAGGTGAGAAATCACACAAGTAACTAAACCAAAACATCAATTGTCTGCTCCACTTTGCAACTACAAGTAAAATTTGAAATATACCTGAACGAAAACCTAGCTTGTGCGACTTCTCGTCGTCCCAAAATGGGACTCTGTCGAAGTGACTACCCCCTAGTCATTTCGAACGTAGGTGAGAAATCACACAAGTAACTAAACCAAAACATCAATTGTGTGCACAAATTTTCAGCATTGAACTACAAAAAATGTGCATTGATTAAAACCATTGTATGTGAGACTTCTCGTCGTCCCGAAAAGGGACTCTGTCGAAGTGACTATACGATTCATTATTGTAACCCAATTAAACAATCTGATGGTTTAAGGTTTCCCACTTAGGATTAAAAGAAGAAACGAGACTATTCTTCTTTTCCCTTCGCCACTTTTTAATTTCCTTTTCCCGAGAAATTGCATCTTTTGGGTTTTCAAAACCTTCGTAATACACCAAATAAATGCAGTTATATTTACCCGCAAAAGATTTCTTGGAATTTTGACTATCGAAATAGTGCTGGGATAACCTACGCTGTATATTATTGGTTACACCGATATAAAGGGTTGTACGATGTTCGTTTGTGGTTATATATATACAAAATGATTGTAGAACAATTGAAAGCTCGTTTTGGTGTTACCCAAATTTAGTTCATTATTCATAATTATTCGATAAGCAAATAATAACATAATGACCACCTCAGTCATTTCGAACGACCGACAGAGAGGAGAAACCGAAGGTTCACAAATACCCCTGAAATAAAATCTCATGAGTTAAATCGCAATAGTGGCGCAACCTAAGCCTCAATTGTCTGCTCAACTTTTCATTTACAAGTAAAATTTGAAATATACCTGAACGAAAACCTAGCTTGTGAGACTTCTCGTCGTCCCGAAAAGGGACTCTATCGAAGTGACTATCCCCAGTCATTTCGAACGAAGGTGAGAAATCACACAAGTAGCTAAACCAAAACATCAATTGTGTGCACAAATTTTCAGCATTGAACTACAAAAAATGTGCATTGATTAAAACCATTGTATGTGCGACTTCTCGGCGTTCCCGAAAAAGGACGCTGTCGAAGTGACTATCCCAAGTCATTTCGACTGCTAAGGAGAAATCACACAAGTAGCTCAACGAAGTTTTGAAAGTTATCCACGACGCAACTACCACTATGAACATGAAATATAGGGTACCAAAATTAAAACCAAAACCTGTGCGACTTCTCGGCGTTCCCGAAAAAGGACGCTGTCGAAGTAACCACTCTGGTCATTTCGAACGAAGGTGAGAAATCACACAAGCAACCAACCTCATGTTTCCAAGCCAAGGTTTGTGTTTCTCTCCCCTTCCGGCTTCTCCTTCGTCGAACCCACCTTCCCCTGATTAGGGGAAGGAACATTATTTTTGCATTACATTGTGTGACATAAAACCATAAGTATAATCATTGTAAGCTCCTTCCCTTGGCTAAGGGAAGGTGGATTCTCGGCTAGCAGCCGAGGAGACGGAAGGGATTGTAAGCCTAAGTCCTTGGAAAAGCACATAATTTCCAATTGACAACTTAGGTTTGGATCGTCACTGAAATTGCCTGATGTCCAAGTGACTTGTACCAGTCCTTTCCCATCCATGTAACAATTCCTCCCTATCTTCGTCAAACAGAGAACGTATTCCGTCACCGGAATTCAAAAGATTAGTATGGAAATTGCGCTATTGATTATCGGGTTTATTTTAATGTTTGTTGGAGTGCTGGGTAGTTTTCTACCGGTATTACCAGGAACGCCTATAAGTTGGATAGGCCTGCTCCTACTTTACCTTACCAATGCCATTCCTGATGATTGGGTCTTCTTGGGTATTACCCTGGGCATTGCCTTAATGGTTTTTGCCTTGGATTATATTATTCCGGTTTGGGGAACCAAAAAATTTGGGGGAAGCAAATGGGGTATGATAGGCACCACCATTGGGCTTTTTATAGCCTTAATATTTCCTGTTCTAGGGTTTTTTGGAATAATAATCTGGCCTTTTTTGGGAGCTTTGGCCGGGGAACTTATCAACAAGGCCGACCAAAAAACGGCCCTAAAGGCCGCTTTTGGTTCTTTTTTGGGTTTTTTAACCGGAACCTTCCTAAAATTTATGGTCACTATAATTTATTTGGGCCTCTTTATTTATAAGGCCTGGGAATATAAATCGGAATTATTTCCCTTTTTTAATTAACCACCATTACTTCATCCAGGTAACTTTTTCCTGCCATGGCCCCTTAACAACTTCAGGAATTTCTTCGTCATAATAGCCCATATAGAAAAAACCTAGGCATACCTCCCCGGAGTTCAACTCAAAAAAATCGTCCATATGTTTAATGAGGCCAGGGGAGCTCCAATAACTGCCAATCCCCATTTCGGTACAGCAAAGCCACATATTTTGAACCGCCATGGCCGTTGCAGCCACCTCTTCCCATTCGGGCAAACTTTCCAAGGGATCACGTTGCATACAAATAGCTATTACAGCCCCAGCCTTTTTAGGGTTTTGTATCAACTTTTCAACCTTAAACTGCTTTGGCTTGGGGTCGGTTTCCATGTATTTCAAAGAAAGGAACAATCCCAATTTTTCCTTGGATTCTCCTTGTAATACTTTAAAGCGCCAAGGTTCCGTTTTTTTGTGGGTAGGCGCAAAATTAGCCGCCTCCAGGACCTTCTCTATGATTTCCCTTGCAATAGGCCTGTCATTATATTGGGCTGGAAAAATAGACCGACGCCTCTTAATTATATCAAAAATCATAATCTCTCAATTTAAATAGTACAAACTAAGGCTTTTAAAGCCCTACTGCGATTGATTTAACAACAAATTAATACAATGGCGTAAAGCAGGGTTTCTATTGTCTTCCTTCCAACAAACGGATAGCACTGCCCTTTGCGGAATATTCTTAAGTTCTATAAACTTCACCTTCATCTGAAAGCCGTATTGCAAAGAAGTAGGTATTATAGCAATGCCCAAATTATTCTCCACCAACTTAAAAATGGTCTGGGCATGCACCGATTTATGGGAAACCTTGGGAGTAAAACCCGCATCCTCACAAATACTCATAACCGTGTCAAAGTACAAAGGACTATAATCTTGGGCGAACAAAATAAAATTCTCTGCCGCCAATTGCCCTACATCCCTAAATTCCCTGGTCAACATGGGATATAATTCCGGTAAAACCACGGAAAAGGTGTCCGTATAGACCGGCTGAATGTTTAGGCCCTGAGGCACACGGGACATACGTACAAAGCCCATATCCAATTTATCCTTTAAAATGGCATTTACTTGGGCATTGTTGGACAACTCCTCCAAAGTAGTCTGGATTCCTGGAAATTTGTCTTTTAACTTAATCAGAAGATTGGGTATCACTTCCTGCATGGCCGAACCCAAAAAACCTATCCGGACTTCACCAAAATTACCATCCCTAATATGCCCCAACTGCTTTTTGGTAACTTCCAAATGGTTTAGGATAAACTCAATTTCACTTTTGAGATATTCCCCCGCAGCCGTAAGACTTACCTTCTTCTTAGTTCGAACAAAAAGTTTTACGTCCAATATCTCCTCCATTTGTTTAATCTGTCTACTTAAGCCAGGCTGCGAGATAAAAAGCTTTTCCGCCGCTTTTCTATAGTGCAATTCTTCGGCCACTGCCAAAAAATAATTGAAATGTCGGATTTCTAATTGATAACCCATAGTTATTAAGTATGTATATTAATGGTATTGGTGATTATCAAACTTAATGAATAATTTTATATTGATAAAAATAATCCCATGTCTACTTCAAAAAAAACATTTTTTTTCGGGGAAGATCATCTTTCTGCAGGCCTCGCTCTAGGCCTTACTAGAGGAACGATCCACGGACAGATCTCAGAAAAAGCAAGAAAAAGGATTCGTGCCAGTAATAATGCCGTGGCATGTATTGTGGAAAGGGGAAAAGTTGTTTACGGAATCAATACCGGTTTTGGCCCCTTATGCACCACTAAAATCTCCAAAACCGAAACCAACATATTACAAAACAATATTCTGCAAAGCCATAGCGTAGGAGTTGGAGAGCCCATCGAAAACGAGATTGCCAAGTTGATGCTCGTTTTAAAGGTCCATTCCCTTGCCAAAGGTTGTTCCGGTATTGCTGAAGCCACCCTGGACCGTATATTATGGCATATAGATAACGATGCTATTCCAATAGTGCCCTCCCAAGGCTCTGTAGGGGCATCGGGTGACCTTGCCCCTTTATCCCATTAGTTTTTACCGCTAATTGGTATGGGAAAAGTTAGGTATATCAAAAAGGTGATTTCCACAGAGCAACTACATAAAATTTACGGCCTTCAACCTCTTGAATTGGGGCCCAAGGAGGGATTGGCGTTAATAAACGGTACGCAATTTATTGCTGCCCACGCCGTAATGGTCATTGACAAAATGTACGCTTGCCTTACCCATGCCGACATCATTGGTGCCATGATGATCGAAGGGTTACAAGCCAGTGTAAAACCATTTTATAAAGAGTTGCATGATCTACGTCCCTTTAAAGGCAATAGCCACGTGGCCGCAAAAATCCGTTTCCTATTGAAGGATTCGGAAATTATGCAAGATCATATAGATTGTGAAAAGGTACAGGATCCCTATTCGCTCAGATGCATTCCACAAGTCCACGGTGCTTCCAGAAATGCGTGGTTACATTTAAAGGAACTATTGGAGATAGAGTTAAATTCAGTCACGGACAACCCCATTATTATAGATGAGGACTTAACGATAAGTGGGGGCAATTTTCACGGACAGCCATTGGCCATGGCGCTGGACTATGTATGTTTGGCCGCCTCTGAGCTTGGAAACATCTCGGACCGCCGTATTTATCTGGCCTTGGAAGGCAATAGCCCCGGGGTACCAAAATTATTGATGAAAGATACAGGAATCAATTCGGGCTATATGATCCTCCAATACACCACGGCGGCTTTGGCCAGTGAAAATAAGGGTTTGTGTTTTCCTGCCAGTGCGGATAGCATCCCAACTTCCCTAGGACAGGAAGACCATGTAAGTATGGGGTCCATCAGCGGTAGAAAGGCGATGCAGGTCTTAGAGAACGTTGAAAAAATATTGGCCATTGAACTCCTTACGGCAGCACAAGCTTTTGAATTTAGAAAACCTATGAAATCAGGAGTCTTGTTGGATGAAGTCCATAAAACGATTCGTAAAAAAGTGGCCTTTGCCCATAAGGACAGGGTATTCTCGGATGACATTGAAAAGGGAATTGTAATAATTAAAAACCGTACGATAATACAGTCAATACAAAAAACAATGCAGCACCACAATCTAAAAATGGAAAGTCCATTCGAAGATGAATTTGAAAAATATTGAACAATAGTCATGCCCTCAGCTATAGTTAGTCTAGTATAACCCATGGACAAAATAAAAAAATACACCCTAATAGGCCCCTTTAAGCAAATCTTGACGATGGTAGGTTTACCGTTAAAAGGAGCCCTATCCGATGAGCAATTGCCCATATTGGAAAATGGGGGCATTATTATGGCAGATGAAAAAATCCATGCCATAGGACCATATCCTGAAATTCAGGCGGAAGCAAACTACCTAAATGCTGAAATTATCCATATCCAATCCACAATGGTATGCCTTCCCGGGTTAATTGATGCCCACACCCATATCTGCTTCGGCGGTAGCAGGGCCAAAGACTATGCCCTCCGAAATTCCGGTAAAACCTATCTCGAAATTGCCATGGCCGGGGGTGGAATCTGGGATACGGTAACCGAGACAAGAATATCCCTAACACCCTCACTAATTGAGGGTGTCAAGATAAGAGCGGATAGACATTTGGCACATGGAGTGACCACCATAGAAGTAAAAAGTGGCTATGGCCTTACGGTACAGGAAGAACTAAAAATGCTAAGGGCTATTGCTTCAACCAATAAAATATGCCAGCCCGACCTAATACCTACTTGCTTGGCTGCCCATATGGTCCCTAAAGACTACCAGGGAAGTCCATCCAATTATCTATTGGAAATAAGCAATACACTATTTCCGATAATAAAAAAGGGAAAATTGACGAATAGGATCGATGCCTTTCTGGAAGAAGGGGCATTTTCCCCTACTTTGATTGCCCCCTATTTTGACAAAGCAAAAGCCATGGGGTTCGATATCACTGTGCACGCAGACCAATTTTCTATTGGTGGTAGTGCCGTAGCGGTAAAATACAATGCCATCAGTGCCGATCATTTGGAAGCCAGTACAGAAACAGAAATTCAGCTTCTGGCCAAAAGCAATGTAGTGGCCACTGCCTTGCCGGGCGCCTCTTTGGGCTTGGGCTGCAACTATGCACCAGCCCGCCGACTATTGGATGCCGGGTCGGCCCTTGCCATCGCCAGTGATTGGAACCCAGGTTCCGCCCCAATGGGCAATTTAACGATTCAGGCCGCGGTTCTGGGCGCCTTTGAAAAACTCTCCAATACTGAGGTACTGGCCGGAATAACCTTTAGGGCCGCAGCTGCTTTAAACCTAAAGGACCGCGGTACCCTAAAAAGTGGGTTATTGGCAGATCTCATTGCATTCCCAACCAAGGATTACCAAGAAATTCTTTACCAACAGGGAATGATGCCGCCTTCGCTTGTCTGCAAAAGAGGAAAATTGGTAGTACATAAACAATACCCTAAAAGAGACCTAAACCATGACTGAAGCGAACTTTAAAGCACAAATACTCCAGGGGATACCGAAAGAATTACCAGAAAAAAACGTCTTTCCCAAGAATACCAATAGAGCACCCAAACGCAGGGATATCCTTTCCTTGGAGGAGAAGAAATTGGCCATACGCAATGCCTTGCGTTATTTTCCTAAGGATTGGCACGAGATCCTTGGAAAAGAATTTGCCCAAGAATTGAATACTCTGGGCAGAATCTATATGCATCGCTTCAAACCCGATTACCCTCTTTATGCAAGACCAATTGATCATTATCCTGCAAAAACGGTTGAAGCTGCCTGTATAATGCTAATGATCCAAAACAATTTAGATCCCCAACTTGCACAACATCCAGAAGAACTCATAACCTATGGGGGCAATGGTGCCGTTTTTCAGAACTGGGCACAGTATCTCATTACCATGCAGTATTTGGCTACCATGACCAATGAGCAAACTTTGCATATTTATTCCGGGCATCCTATGGGACTATTTCCCTCCTCCAAAGAAGCACCAAGAGTAGTGGTTACCAACGGGATGATGGTCCCCAACTATTCCAAACAGGACGACTGGGAGAAGTATAATGCCCTTGGGGTTACACAATATGGACAAATGACGGCAGGGTCCTATATGTACATAGGACCCCAAGGAATAGTCCACGGCACCACCATAACCGTACTGAACGCCTTTAGAAAAGTCTTGAAAAATAACGAATCGGCCAAAGGAAAAATATTTCTTACCTCGGGTTTAGGGGGGATGAGCGGGGCCCAGCCCAAGGCGGGTAATATTGCCGGCTGCATTACCATCTGTGCCGAGGTAAACAAAGTTGCCGCAGAAAAAAGATTCCAGCAAGCTTGGGTAGATCAGCTTTTGGATGACTTGGACCAATTGGTTATACGAACTAGACAGGCCATACAGCATCAAGAAGTTGTTTCCTTGGCATACATTGGCAACATTGTTGAAGTATGGGAAAGGTTTGACCAGGAAAAGATATTCGTTCATTTAGGATCCGATCAGACCTCCCTTCACAACCCCTGGTCAGGGGGGTATTATCCGGCTGGGCTGAGCTTTGAAGAATCCAATATTCTGATGCATAGGGAACCCAAAGTTTTTAAACAAAAAGTACAGGCCTCCTTAAGAAGACATGTTGACGCTATTAACAAACATACCGCCAAAGGGACTTACTTCTTTGATTATGGCAATGCTTTTTTATTAGAGGCATCTCGAGCGGGCGCAGATATAATGGCGGGCCATGGCAAAGATTTTAGATACCCATCTTATGTTCAAGACATCCTAGGCCCCTTGTGTTTCGATTACGGCTTTGGCCCCTTTAGATGGGTATGCACCTCAGGAGACCCCGTAGATTTACAAACGACCGATAAACTTGCACTACAAACTTTGGAAAAAATTAGGCCTAACGCACCCTTCGAAATCCAACAGCAAATACAGGACAATATAAAATGGATCCGGGAAGCATCATCCAATAACTTGGTCGTAGGATCACAGGCCCGTATATTATATGCCGATGCAGAAGGTAGGTCTAAAATTGCCATGGCCTTTAACACCGCTATAAACACAGGAGAAATCAGTGCGCCTATTGTTTTGGGAAGGGACCACCATGACGTTGGGGGTACGGATTCCCCCTTTCGGGAAACGAGCAATATTTATGACGGTAGTAAGTTTACCGCAGACATGGCTGTCCACAATGTAGTTGGGGATAGTTTTAGGGGCGCTACCTGGGTTTCCCTTCACAACGGTGGCGGTGTAGGTTGGGGCGAAACCATCAACGGTGGTTTCGGTTTGGTGCTGGACGGTTCGAACGATGCTGCCAGACGCTTAAAAAGCATGCTTTTTTATGACGTAAACAATGGAATATCCCGAAGAAGTTGGGCAAGAAACAAGGAAGCATTATTTACAATAAAACGGGAAATGGCCCGTAGCCCGGAATTAAAGGTTACCTTGCCAAATATGGTTGAGGATGGATTGCTGGATTATTTATTTCAATAAAAATATTTTAAGCCTTTATTGCTTGCCGCATATGTCAGACAAGACAATACCGTAATTAAAATCCTACAAGCTACTAAATTGAGGCAAAAATAGATATCCATAATTTTAAATTTTACTTGGAATCATCTATTTTTATTCATTGAGCAGCTCTTCATCCAGATATAAAAATGGCCCTAAAGACTGTTCCTCAATTTTGGAACAAACATTCGATAAATAAGTATATTTAAAACAATGATTCCCTGTCCAATCTGTAACCATCCCAAAACCAAATTAAAATACCAGCTTAAATTTAATGTACATGAATGTCCCAATTGCGGTTTTCAATTTTGTCCCGAGGCCACCTTTAATAAAAGTTTGGTTTCGGATTTAAATGAAGAAACCCGTGAAAAAGCACTTATCAATTTAAGGAAAGGGAATTTTCAACATATCATCGCTTCCATTAAAAAAAACAAGGACATTAAATCCAAAGGGCTGGAGGTAGGCCCGGGATATGGTTGGTTTTTGGAGGTCTGCCGGGATCATGGCATTGATTGCCTGGGCATTGAACCTGAAACCCGCTTCAATGAACAATATCTTAAAAAAGGCTTGGAAGTACAGAATGGCTTTTTTCCACAAGATCTACAAAAGGAATCACATTTTGATTTTATTGCCTATAATGATGTGATGGAACACCTACCCGATCTAAAAGGAATTATGGCGGCCAATTATGCTTTACTAAATCCGCAAGGCCTCTTGATCGTTAATTTACCGCAACAAGATGGTTTAATTTATTTCATTTCCAAAATAGCCTATCTATTTGGGGTAAAATCGTTGTTGGACAGAATGTGGCAATTTAATTTCCACAGCCCACATTTAAGTTATTTTACCCAAAAGACCTTGCTAAAATTGGCCCAGGACAACAATTTTGATGCTGTAGAATCATTTCCTTTAAAAACTATTAATCTATCCGAAATATCGGATAGGATAGAACAGGATGACCAACAAGGAACTTTTGCGAAGATGGCAACTAAAATAGGGGTGTTCCTAATGTTTCCATTATTACAAATTTTTCCGGACACCCGTTGTTTTATATTTAGAAAAAAATAATTGGGCATAAAAAATGAAGTTTCTTCCAAGCAACATATAAAATCAACAAATCCGATGATTGAAGTATTGCTAAAAATTAAAAAATGGACAACCAAGTTTACCGGGTTTACCGAGGAGCACAATTCCTTTAGAGATCCGATATTTATACTACTAGGCCTTCTTTTTGTATTAACCCTCTTTGCTGCCTATTCCAATCATTTCCAAAATGGTTTTCATTTTGACGACAACCATACCATAGAGGAGAACAAGGCCATTAAAGAAGTAGATCCATTGGCATTTTTTACGGACGCAACAACCTTTAGCACCCTCCCCAGCAACAGGTCTTACCGACCCTATACCACACTTGAAAATGCCATTGATTACAAACTTGGAGGTGGCCTGGACCCTTTTGTATTTCATATCCACATTTTCGTTTTTTTTGTTTTGACCTGTGGCGTCCTTTGCCTTTTTGTTAAAAAACTTCTGGATAAGTTGGAATTCTCCAGATACAACCAGTTTTGGGGACTTCTGATAGCTGCCACTTTTGGCTTGTTGTGTGCCAATGCGGAAACTGTCAACTACATTATACAACGATCGGAAATTGTAGCTGGCTTCTATGTGCTATTGGGATTTGTAGCTTTCTTAAGTGGTGGGAAATGGCGAAAATGGCACCTTTACCTCATTTTTCCCTTTATAGGTTTCTTTTCCAAGGAAATGGCACTGGTTTTTTCACCGCTGCTTTTCCTATATCTTTTAATTTTTGAAGAGGAGGTAGATCTTTTACACTTCTACAGGACAAGGGAACTTAAAAAATGTATCCGCTCCTTTACAAAGGTGCTTCCGTCCTTTGTCCTAACACTGGCCTTTTTAATTTTCTATTTCAGCATGCTCCCGGAAACTTTTGCTCCCGGTGGTCCTGATCGTTACAATTATTTAATTACCCAGCCCTTGGTAATGTGCCACTATATTTTAACCTATTTTATACCTTACAACCTCTCTGCAGATACGGATTGGGTGGCATTTGAATCCATTACGGATTACAGGGCAATATTGGGCATTATAGGAATAGGCATATTAATTTTCTTTGCGCTGAAAACATCCAGTAAAAAGGAAACAAAATTATTTTCCTTTGGCCTTCTTTGGTTCTTCATCTCGCTCCTGCCCTCTTCCTCCGTACTTCCCTTTGCCGAGGTGCTTAACGACCACCGAAGCTTTATCCCATATATGGGACTTACAATAGCCTTTGTTTTTGGCTCCAAATATGTCCTTGAAACCTATTATCCTAAAATTGTGAGCTCAAAAAAAGGGCAATCCATATTAACGCTGTTTATTATCCTTTTCCTCTTCGCCAACGCCTATGGGGTGCACCAGCGAAACAAAGTATGGAAAGACGAACTCAGTCTTTGGCAGGATGTCACCGTAAAAAGTCCAAAAAATGGACGAGGCCATATGAATTATGGCCTCGCACTAATGGCCAAGGGAGATTATACCAACGCCGAAATATCGTTCAAAAAGGCCTTGGAATATGTCCCAAATTATTCCAGTATCTACACCAATATGGGTATATTAAAAAATGCTATTGGCGATAAGGAAAGTGCCGAAAAGTACTTCCAAAAATCCTTATCCCTTAGTGATGCCAACCATAGAACCAAGTACTTTTATGGTAGGTATTTGTTTCAAAATGATAAATTTAAGGAGGCTATTGACCAATTTAAAGAAATAAGTCTTATTGTTCCCAATTACCTTGATACCAACGACTATATCTTTAAATCCTATCACAAACTTAAGGATTGGGAAAATATGAAAAGCTACAGTCAAGAGGTTTTGGCGAATTGGCCAAACGATGATACTTCAAAAAAATACTTGGATATTGCGATGAACAAAAAATCCATACTTACAGTTTTGGAAGAAGAGGTCAACACTGCACCCAGCCCAGAGAAATACTTGAATTTGAGTTTACAGTACTTCAACGAAGGTAATTTCGACGATTGTATCCGGGTAGCAGGAAAGGCCGTAAAATTAAATCCGGAATACGCTGACGCCTATAACAATATTGGGATTGGGCACTATTATCTTTTAAATTATGACAAGGCCATTGAAGCATACCAAAAAGCACTGGAATTAAACCCTTCCTTTCAATTGGCGAAAAACAATTTGAAAAATGCTAAAGACAAAAAGATGGAAATGGCACGTGTCATTTCAAATTTATCCGATAAGGAAATATCGTCCTATTACATAAACCTTAGTCTTGAATTTTACAATAAGGAAAAATATCGAACCTGCATCGCCGCCGCAAGGAAGTCGATCGCAATAGAACCCAATGCCATAGCTTATAACAATATTTGTTCTGCCTACAACCAGCTAAAGGAATACCAAAAGGCAATAGCCGCATGTAATGAGGCGTTAAAATTAGACGCTAGTTCCAAATTGGCCAAAGGCAATTTAAATTACGCCCTGCAACAGGAAGAGAAGCATTAGAATAAAAGTCAACCCAATAAAAACAATGATCACCCATTAACTCGGCAACCATGGAAACACAGAAATATAGCTCACATAAAATTGCTGTTGTAATCCCATTTTACAATGCCTCCAATGAAATATTGCTCGTCATTTCCAAATTACCGAATTATATCCAAGATATTATTATTGTAGACGACCATAGTTCCACCCCCCTTCCCAAATCGGATATAGAAAATCTTTCCCCTCCCAAGGCTACAATATATTTTTTAGAGAATCCGACAAATTTAGGGGTAGGTGGCGCTACCAAAAGAGGGTTTGAGGAAGCTATTAAAATAGGGGCCGAAATCATTATCAAGATCGATGCCGATGACCAGATGGACCTGAGCTACCTTCCCGATTTACTGGACCCATTAATTGCAAACAACTGCGATGTTGCCAAAGGAAATAGATTCAGGGATTTAAAGGCCTTAAGGGCTATGCCCCTCGTACGAAGAATAGGTAATCTAGGCTTATCCTTCCTTATAAAATCGGCCACAGGGTATTGGCACAATTTTGATCCCACCAATGGATTTTTGGCACTTAAAACCGATGTTTTAAAAAAGTTGGACTTCAACAAACTTGCCAACCGCTATTATTTTGAAACCTCCCTTTTATCCCAGCTATACTTCGAAAAAGCAACTGTTAAGGATATTGCCATGCCCGCCATATACGGGGATGAAAAATCGCACATGAAAATATGGAAAATGCCCTTTGTCTTTGGAGCTAGACTAACCAACACTTTTGTAAAGCGTATTGTAAAGGAATACTTTTTGTACGATTTCAATATTGGTTCAATGTATCTCTTATTCGGTTTTCCACTTTTTATGTTCGGTCTCCTTTTCGGTGCTACGGAATGGGTATATTATGCTTCCATAAATACCTTTGCTCCAACAGGTACCATTATGATCGTTACCCTATCCATCATATTGGGCTTTCAACTTATCCTTCAGGCCATACAATACGACATAATAAATGCTCCGAAAGCACCGTAAAGACATTAAAAAAAATCACTAAAATATTTTGGAACGGTTGGTCTTGTCCGAGGAAAAACACTAATATTGATAGAGGCATATTACCCACTGGGTATCAATAAATTGGTCAACAGGGTCAACAACCTATAAAATTCAATTAAAATGCACACCTATTCCAAAACGGACCCTTTTCTTTGGACAGGACGCAAGTCTGGCCAACAGCTTTATCTTCATGAAAAGGTGCTTTGCATAGATCTTAATTCCGAGCAAGTCCCACGCGTAAATGTAGGTTCTTGGGCCATATTGGGATATGCCTGCGATGAGGGTGTAAAAAGAAATGAAGGTAGAATTGGTGCCGTATTGGGCCCCGACGCCATCCGTAAGCAACTAGCCAAACTCCCTAACCACCTATCGGAAAACACCTTATTGATAGATACCGGAACAATAGATTGTAAGGATGGGGATTTAAGAAAAACACAAACCGTTTTATCGCGTACCGTTGCCCAACTTCTTCAGCAAAACTCCTTCCCCATACTCTTGGGAGGAGGGCATGACATGGCGTATGGCCATTATAACGGAATAAAGAAGTATCTGGATACGAAAGGCAACAAAAGATCCATTGGCATCATTAATTTTGATGCGCATTTTGATTTAAGAAGCAACCAAAACAGTAATAATTCTGGAACGCCCTTTTTTCAAATTGCAGAGGAATGCAAACAGGACCTATCCAAATTCCAATACCTCTGCCTAGGAATACGCGAGGATGCCAACAACAGTGCCCTTTATAACACTGCAAGAAACCTAGGTGTTTGCTATATTGAAAAATCAAACTTCAACCTCCTACATTATGATAAAATTAAAGATAGGATAGAACAGTTTACCAAGGAGGTGGATTATATCTACACCACAATAGATTTGGACGGCTTTTCCTCGGCCTACGCCCCTGGAGTTAGTGCCGCTTCCCCTATGGGTTTCTCCCCGGAAATTGTTCTGGAATGCCTGAAAATTATAATGGCATCAAAAAAAATGACCAGCCTCGATATTGCCGAAATGAATCCTACGTATGATATTGACCAACAAACAGCCAAATTGGCTGCTTCCCTGATTCATTTTGTGATCCACCAAAGTCACTAACGTCGCTTTCCAAGAAAATCCATTTTTAATCCCATCATTAAGGAAGCCCTATTCCAACCAGGAGCGGTAATATTTACCATCATCAATCGTCATAGCCGCCTTGGTTATTTGCAATGGTCTAAAAGTATCTATCATTACCGCCAACTCCTCGGTTTTGGATTTTCCTATACTTGCCTCATAGGTCCCGGGATGTGGGCCGTGTGGAATGCCCGCAGGATGTAGTGAAATATATCCTTTTTCTATATTCTTTCTGCTCATAAAGTCGCCATCCACATAATACAACACCTCGTCTGAATCTATGTTGGAATGATTATAAGGGGCAGGTATGGACTGGGGGTGATAGTCGTACAAACGCGGCACAAAGGAACAGACGACAAAAGCAGAGGTCTCAAAAGTCTGATGCACCGGAGGTGGTTGGTGTACACGTCCTGTTATGGGTTCAAAATTATGTATGGAAAAGCCATAGGGATAATTGTACCCGTCCCAACCAACCACGTCAAAAGGGTGCGAGGCATACACCAAATGGTGCAATTGCCCTTGCTTTTTTACCTTGATCACGAAATCGCCCAACTCATCATGGGTCTGTAAATTCTGTGGCAATTTGAAATCCCGCTCACAAAACGGGGAATGTTCCAAATGCTGTCCAAACCAGTTCCTATATCTTTTTGGGGTATAAATGGGATGATAGGATTCCGCGACCAAGAGCCTGTTATCTTCACTGTCAAAATGAATCTGATAAATCATTCCACGGGGAATAATAAGGTAATCCCCATATTCGAACCTCAATTCCCCCAACATGGTTTTCAAGACACCTGTGCCTTCATGGACAAACAACAGTTCATCGGCATCCGCATTTTTATAAAAATATTCCATCATGGACTTTTTGGGTGCTGCCAGTGAGATATGAACATCGGAATTGAACAACATTACACTTCTACTTTCCAGATAATCGTTCATGGGCTCTACTTCAAAACCCTTGAGCAACCTGGACTTTATATTATGGGATACCATAGCCTTTGGGGAAACATCAAAAGACTTCCCTACTTCCTTTACCATAGTAGGTCTATGCAAGTGGTACATAAGCGACGACATTCCGTCAAAACCTATGGTCCCGAACAATTGCTCGTAATGGAGGCCTCCGTCCTGTTTCTTAAAAACAGTATGTCTTTTGGAGGGTATTTTACCTAATCTGTGATACAAGGGCATAACTATATCCTTATTAATGATTCCTATTTAAAAATACAATAAAATAAGGAGTATCTACAATATTGAAGTTCAATTATTAATGATACAATGGTTGGAATTTCATAGTTTTTTAATCCATATCCATTTCTGGAATTTACATGGAACAGAATTAGCGTAAATTGATGAATCAATCCCAAAAGTTGTGTGTAAATTACCAAAAGATATAATTTACTATCTCAAGTTTGTGTCCTGTTCATTTTATGCAATAAGGTATTCATGAACCTCCTGCGTAGGTTTTTTGGGCAAGCAAAGAAATGTATGATTCACGAAATCCAAGAAAAAACAATGATATTAAGGCAGTACAAACAAAAAAAGCCTCCCAAAATGGAAAGCCTTTCATCGGTGCTTGTCGGTCCAAATTTACATCCGGAAAAATCGACAAATACAACCTTGCCTCAATTTGCATTGAGACACAACACAACTGGACAAAGATAGTAAAGGTTTTTAGATTTTCATTATTTGGGCAAGCTTATTTGGACAATCCCTTATTGTCATATTTCAGATTGGTTAAAGTATAAAATTAAAACCTGATTCTTCCAACCTTTTGTACTTGTCATAATCGAACCTGTACAAAAAGGCACCTTTTTTAGAGGTGGATTTATCCTTCTCTTCCAATTTAATAAGCAAATTGAAGGATAATAATTTCTTTCTAAAATTACGATCATCCAATTTGGTCTGATGAATGGCCTCATATAAAGATTGAAGCTGTGGTATGGTAAATTTTTCTGGGAGTAGTTCAAATCCAATGGGCCTATGGGCTGTTTTCTGTCTTAATCGCTCCAAGGCATCGGCAATCATAACGTTATGATCAAGTACCAATTGGGGAACATCATCCAGGGCGAACCATTTTGCGCCATGCAATTTAACTTGTTCCCTATCATAGTCCTTAATTCTGATCAGTGCATATTGGGCAATGGAAATACATCTTGCACCTGAATCCCTCTCTACATCGCTGTACACCTTTAGTTCCTCTAAAAAAATATTCTCCAAGCCGGTAAACTCCGAAAGCACACGGCGAGCAGCCTCTGGGACACTCTCTTCTTCATCCACAAAACTGCCGATTAAGGACCACTCTCCCTTCAAAGGGTCTATTCTTCTCCTAAAAACCAAAAGTTTTAATATGCCATCATCAAAACCAAAAACAATACAGTCTGTTGCCACGAGTATTTTAGGCTGGGCAATATAAGTTCGTTTATTCTCCAAAAGCCTTTATTTCATCTATAATGCACTAAAATATCAAAAAAACAATTCAAATCCTCAAAAGCCCCAATTTTAAAAGCCCTAAGCAAGATCGCAAAAGCTAAGAATTGGATATCCACGACCAAATCCAAGATATTATTTTTCATCCAAATACCACCCATTGCCCCAAACACAATTAGCAGTCATTTAACATGAAACCTCCTTAATTTTAAATAACTTTTAATAAAAAAAATGAAAAATACCGCTATGTTTTGGGTGGCAGTTACAACCCTGATTTTAATTACCACTGGTATAATGGCCACTATGAACATCCCCTTTAATTGGGTCTTTTACATTTGTGTCCTAGGGCAAATTTTACTTGTATATATGGTATTTAGGGTTCTTACGGACAACTACGTCACCAACAGGACCTTTAGGGACCTGTATGAGGATCATCCTATGAAGAGTGAAATTAATTAGAAGTTGTTACTTCCTTATCCTGTTTGCTGCTTGGTGGAGTGCCCATACCCAATTCGGGTATTACCAATAAAGGTATTTGGGTGTGAAAGGCCAAACGTTTAATTACGGGTTCGCGCGTCATTTTTTCCATATAACTGTGCTGATAATTGAGCATGGCCAACAAGTGAATGTCCAATTCGTTTGCAAATACCTCCAGGGTTTGGGAAACCGAATTCAATTCTGAAACCGTATGCACATAATGCTCAACCTCACCAATGTACTTCCTTAACATATTGAGGTTGAATTGCTGGACTTCCGTAAGCGATTTAATCTCGTATTGTACATGTACTATCCTAATAGCTGCTTTAAAGGATTTTGCCATTTCCAACAACGGTCTCAGTTCGGAAGTTGTGTAAAACCTATTAAAATCTGTTGCAAAAGCTATTTCCGAGGGAGTCTTAAACTTAAAATGTTGGGGAATGGCCAGTACCGGACAGTTCTTTATGGATTTTATTATTCTAACGGTATTGCTCCCCATAAATACTTCCTCCAAACCGGATGCACCTTTTGTCCCCGTAATCACCAAACTAATTTTATGGGTTTCTATGATATTCTTTATTTCATCTACCAATAGACTAAAGGAAGAAATAGTAATAAACCTATGTTTTGGATTATGGTACTTTTCCTGGATCTTCGCCAAAAGTTGATCCAAACCTTTTTCGGAATTATTTTTAACCACATCCTCACACGCCCTGCCACTGCCACCTGTAGCCATAAACCGGCTATGGGCAATGGTAGGAGTATACGTATTTAAAATATAAAACTCGCACTCTTCATGCCTATAAAGCGAAATTGCATATTTGGTTGCATTCCAGGCATTGGGAGAAAAATCTGTAGGTAATAATATCTTTTTCAAACTATTTTATATTTTATAAAAACCCTCTTAGAGGTTAAGACCACTGCGTAAAATTATAGGAAGTGAAAAACCTGAACTATGACATTTATCAGCTTTTTACATGGATCCACCACCACAAAAAACCTTGTGGGTTGTCCATGTAGCAAGGTTAGATGTAACTGTTTATACGCTATAAAATGAAGAAATAAGACTCATAAGTCCAAGTGAAATTTTGGGAACCCAACAATGCCAACTACAATAGGGTAAAAGGAAAGACAAACCTTGGCATCAACATCCCTTTGCCACCTGCCCCAGGGCCTTTCTGTCCGCTATGGCAACTTTCTTTCCATTGGCATTTATCAGCCCCAGTTTTTTGAATTCTGAAATAATTCGGATGGCAGATTCTGTGGCCGTACCAACTACATTGGCTATATCTTCCCTGGACAAAGTTAAGGCCAAATAGCCGTTCTTATCATTGCCGAAATTTTCCTCCAAATAAATAAAGGCCTCTGCTATCCTCTGCTTTACAGTTTTTTGGGACATATTAACTATAACATCATCTGCCTCCTTTAAGTCGTGTGCAATATGCCTCAAAACTTCCACGGCAAAATTGGGATTACTGTTTAATGTATCTACTATAGCATCCTTAGGAATAAAACAGACCTCCATATCATTAACTGCAATTGCACTTAAGTTGGCCACTTCTTCGGTAATCACGGAACGCTGACCCAAAACCGCACCTTTGGTTGCCAGTTTTACTATTTGATCTTTGCCGTTGGGACTTAATTTGGACAACTTGGAAACCCCATCCCTCACACAGTATACACCATTGAGCTTATCTCCTTCCCCAAAAATAATTTCCCCTTTTTTTAAAAATTTGGTAGTTTTAGTATCTGAAACCCTCTTCAATTCTTCCTTGTTCATTGCGCGCAAGGAATTGAATTGGCGAATAATACAATTTTCACATCTGCCCATATATTCACAATTACCTGATGTGACAAATTTAAAGGTTATATCTTGGGAAAAAACTGACAATTGTCATGTTTTGGGATGGCAATCGGGGCCATCTTTGCAACCAGGTATTAAGCAAATAATCTATGGATAAAGTAACTTGCTATCACTGTGGTGACGATTGCGGGAAAACTCCCATAAATCACGATGATAAAAACTTTTGTTGTGTTGGCTGCAAAACTGTCTATGAGATTTTTGCCAATAACGACCTATCCTACTATTACGACCTTCAGTCGGCAGCAGGTGCCTCTCCCTCGGAAATTGAAGGTAAGTACGACTTTCTGGAATCCACGGACATTATAGAAAAACTTATAGAGTTCAACGACAATGGTATCCAAATCATAAATTTATACATCCCTCATATACACTGTAGTTCCTGTATCTGGATATTGGAAAATCTAAATAAGCTAAACGCTGGTATCAATAGTTCGCAGGTAGACTTCCCTAAAAAGACCGTTAGGGTCACTTATAATTCTGACAGGATTTCCCTTAAGGAATTGGTGCTCCTAATATCTAGAATTGGATATGAACCCTACATTTCCTTGGATGACTATGACAAAAAGAAAAAAGGCATAAACCGTAGTTTATCCTATAAATTGGGCATTGCCGGTTTTGCTTTTGGAAATGTAATGTTTCTTTCCTTTCCAGAATATTTTGAGGTGGGGGAATTTTGGCTGGATCAATTTAAAGGGGTCTTTAGATGGCTAATGTTTGCCTTTTCCCTGCCAGTAGTTTTCTATGCTGCCCAAGATTATTTTATTTCGGCATACAAGGGATTGAGATCTGGGTTCCTAAATATAGATATCCCAATTGCATTGGGCATTTTGGTGCTGTTCCTTCGGAGTACCGCTGAAATTATTTTCGATTGGGGGTCGGGTTTTTTCGACAGCCTTACGGGCTTGGTCTTCTTTTTGCTTTTAGGTAAATTCTTTCAACAAAAAACGTATTCCTATCTATCTTTTGAACGGGATTACAAATCCTACTTTCCTATAGCCGTTACCAGAATAACAACTAACAATACCGAGGAGAACATACAGGTTTACGACATAACAAGTGGGGATAGACTCCTAATAAGAAGTGGGGAATTAATTCCGGTGGATGGTATTCTTATCAATGGGAATGCAAGAATAGATTACAGTTTTGTAACTGGCGAATCGGAACCAGTAGACAAAAAATCCGGCGATAAAGTTTATGCCGGCGGACGACAGTTGAGCAGCGCTATTGAAATTGAGACCTTAAAATCTGTTTCCCAGAGTTACCTAACTCAACTTTGGAGCAACGCTGTTTTCCAACAGGATAAATCGGGGAGCTTTCAAACCTTGACAGATAGTATAGGCAAAAGATTTACCATAGCCGTACTGACCATTGCTTTCGTCTCAGCTATCATATGGTTAATAATAGATCCTAGTAAAACAATAAATGTATTTACCGCTGTACTCATTATTGCCTGCCCTTGTGCCATTGCCTTGGCCGCTCCTTTTACCTTGGGCAATATGTTACGAATTTTTGGCCGCCACGGCTTTTACCTTAGGGACACCCAGACCATAGAACAACTGGCACAGATAGATACCGCCATTTTTGATAAAACAGGCACTATTACGACCGCCGAAAAGGGACATGTGTACTATGAGGGATTGGAATTGACCAGTGCGGAAGAGTCTCTTTTAAAAAACACCCTACGTTCTTCCAATCACCCATTAAGCAGAAAGCTTTACGATATGCTGGCAGAACAAAACATTGTGCCACTGGAAGAATATGAAGAATATCTGGGCCAGGGGATTAAAGGATCAACAGTTACGGATAGCATTAAAATTGGTTCGGCGGCCTTTGTCGGCAATACCGAAACAGACAATGCAGAAAACACCTCGGTACACTTTAGTACCAACGATCAATACAAGGGCTGTTTTGTTTTTCAGAACCAATATCGGGATGGGGTGGGGGAAACTTTCCATACAATGTCCAAAGATTTGGAATTGGCAATTCTTTCGGGCGACAACGCTGGCGAAAAATCCAATCTGACCAAATTATTGCCAAAAGGGACCCCTTTATATTTTAATCAAAAACCGGATAGCAAACTCCAATTTATAAAGTCGCTCCAAGATCAAAATAAAAAAGTTATGATGGTGGGTGACGGACTAAATGACGCCGGAGCCTTGGCACAAAGTAATGTAGGCATAGCCATTTCCGAAAATGTAAATGTTTTTTCCCCCGCCTGTGATGGTATTCTGGATGCCAAAAATTTCAAATCCCTTTACCAATATATTCTGGCTTCAAGAAAAGCCATTAAGATCATAAAACTTAGTTTCATGCTTTCCCTGATGTACAACCTAGTGGGATTGTACTTTGCGGTTACCGGACAATTGGAACCCGTAATTGCGGCCATTCTAATGCCATTAAGCTCTATCAGCATCGTTGTATTCACCACCGTGGCAACAAACCTTCTAGGTAGAAAACTAGTGCGGAAATAGCCATCCGGACCACAACTTTTGGGGTAGATCATAATTAATAATTACGCAAAAAGGGCAACTGATGCAAGACAGTTGCCCTTTTCCGATATAAGAACTAAGTTATTTTAACTTTCCTTATTTCTGTTGCTCCAAATACGCTACCAAAGAAGCCATTTCCTCATAACTAAGGGCATTCACCAAACCGGAAGGCATCATTGAGGTCTCCAACTCCTTTCTTTCGGCTATATCGGATTTTTTTAATTGGGTAGCTATACCTGCAATATTTCTTATGGTCAGGTCAGTGGCCGATTCCTGGGTTACAAAGCCCACATAATTATCGCCTCCCTTGGTCTGTATCTGTACCGTTGAAAATCCTTGGGAAATGGAGGCATTAGGTTTCAAAATAGACTCAGCAATCTGCTCCCGGTTCATAATGGAACCTATTTGCCCCATAAATGGACCTTTCATTACTTCTCCAGAAGATACACTGTGACAGGTAAAACAAGCCTGATTCTTAAAAATCTCCTTGCCTTTTTCCGGATTTCCCTTAATCTTTTTCAAGGCGATCATAATATCTTCAATGGAAGCTTCCCCAATCTGCCCTTTTTTGTTTTTAATCTTTTCCAGATCCACGGCCGGCATATCTTCCTTGGGAGCTGTTAATTCCACTGTGCCAAAATCATTTATCGACAACCTATACTTACTGTTCAGCGCTGCAAATAATTCCTTTCCTTCTTCTGGAGCTTTTTCCCATTCTTCCTTTAAAAACGAACGTATCACCGGAGTGTATTCCCATTCTACCGTTTTATAATAAGGGCCATGGGTGTCCGGACGGGTACTCCACCACCAGGAAGTATCATAAGGCGCCTCTTTGTGGTAAATACGCGCCAAGGTATTAATGATTTTATTCTTAAAATCTACATCGTCCGTATTTTCATAGGCCTTTATCAGTCCATCAACAGCCTTGGGGTTATGCATATATCGCATTGCCCAAAGGGCCATATCCCTTTGATCGGTATCCAAGGCACTTACACAGGCGTCCACAGCATCTAATTTAACCAATGCCTTGACCGCTAAATGTGGAACAACAATTTCCGCATTTGGCCTGGCATGAGGACCTTCCTTCCCTATTTCTGGAGCAATAAATGAATTTGGCACTGGAATCTCCAATAAATCATTGGCAACTTCCTTTTTCCCCAATCTGCCCAAACCAACAATGGCAGCTGCCTTTACCCGGTCAGAATCGGACTTCAGGGCATTTACAAATGGCTCCGTAGGCACTTTTTCTATGGTCCCCAAACGGTCTGATAAGGCCCTTAGTGCAAACTCCTGAACTTGTGGATCTTCTGTCAGCGACACCAAGCGATCTACTCCCTTGTCCCCCGACAATTGGGCGAAAGTGAATATAGCTGCGGCGCGTACTTCCAAAGACAATGTATTGTCTTCTGCCAATTGCCATACCTTATCGGCCCCTTTTCCTCTTTTGATCAATTCATATTGGGCACTTAGACGTGTCTTGGCATTACCTGCCTTTAATAAATCTACCAAACTACCGGTCCAGTAAAAATTCTCTAAATTAGGGAATGGTTCGTAGTTATAATCTTCGGGCACCACCCTCACCACATAGCCTTTATCCGGACTTCCTGAATATCCTGCACCATCCCAAGCCGAAAGATACATGGCTCCTGCAGCATCTACATCCACGTCGGTTATTTGTGGCAGTTGGATAAACTCTTCTTCATCCTGAATAAAACTGGCCTTATTTTCGGTAAGCCTATGAAAGTACAGGTAGCTTCTACCCCAATCGGCCATCATGGGAACATTGTTGTATTTTTCTGGCCAACGGCTGTCGTTCATATAAAGTGATCCTGTTCCGGATCCACCACCAACATCCACCAGGGCAGGAAGGATCTCTTCGGTAAAATGTTTGAACAACACAGGATAACCATATTCCCCTGTTTGTATCTGATGTATAAATCTAATATTCCATCCCCCACCATCATTGGTATTCCCTCTGGTGTAAATATTCATGAAAGGGTCAATGGCCACGTCGTAAATATTTCTCAGTCCATGGGTGTACACTTCCATTTCGGTTCCATCCGGCCTTACTCGCAAAACACCTCCGCCCAACATGGTCAATTGTGTTCCATCACGATCTGTGGCGTTGTGAAAACCAAAGTCGCCCACAGCAATATATATCCATCCATCTATACCCATCTGAATCCCGTTGGTTGCATGATCGGTTCCTCTCTCTGCTAGGTATTTGGAATTGCTCAAATTCTTTATTAAAACCTTGGCGGGACCATCGGCCACTCCATCCTTGTCCACATCTTCAAATACCACCAAGTCCATATTAAAAGCCTTTCCTGTTTCGGGGGAAAAAGTGGTATGCAGTACAAATACCTCATCCCCTATGGCCAAAATACCCCTAGGATTATCCACTTGGGCAAATTCGGTGTACGAATCCATAATGCCATCATGGTTGCAATCAACCAAACGCTTTATAAACCCTTTGTTCTTTTCCTTCCCCAGGGAGCCCATCATATCTACCCCCACATAGACCTCCCCTGTAGCTGCAACGGCCATACAGGCAGGGCTTGGGGTTAGTTCAGGGCCGGAGAAGCCAGTTATTTTTAAATCCTTTGGCCAATTTAAAACCTGTGCCAAAGAATCCGACGAGGGATAAGTAATCACCTCGGTACTTGGATTACATGGGGCCTCCCCGTGTTTACAACTTAAAACTATCAAACTTAAAATTAAAATAAAGCCTGCCTTTTTAAACATATTGTATTTAGTTAAAATTTATAATTAATACCCTAGATTGAAAATATCGGGTATGGGTTGCAAAATTTTCAATGGAGCTGGGCAAAACTAAAAATCTTTCACATAATTCCTTGAATTAAATGAATTATTTGGATTAAAAACACCATAATTATGATTACCCCCATTCCAGACCACATACCCAACCCCTATACAATCACTATAACAACCTTTAAAATTTTATAGATTACAATTAAGGTATCACAATAAAATATTGCATATTTGAAAAAAGGGAGTGAGATAAATAAGCGCCAGGGGAGAAGAACTTTCAATATTTTATTAAAAGCTGACAAATGTCATATTATACCACACTCCCCATGTTTAGTTTTACGTCCAAATTCAGGTAGGTATGAGTGTAATTTATTTATTGCTGTCATTGAGTATTATTGTAGCCGTCATTTTTTTTGCGGCTTTTATTATTGCCACCAAGAATGGTCAATATGATGATTCCTATACCCCATCCGTTCGCATGCTTTTTGAAGATGAACTCGTAAAAAGCACTACTGCGGACACCAAAAAAATATCTAACCAAAAAAGTGAAAGTCAAAAATTGTGATTATGGAAGTACAACAGTTTTATTACGATAATAAAATCGTAAAAAAATTCCTTTATGCTACTATGTTTTGGGGAATTGTAGGAATGTCGGTAGGCTTATTGCTTGCCTTTATGTTTCTTTTTCCAAATTTAACCGATGGAATATCCTGGTTGAGTTTTGGCCGATTAAGGCCCTTGCACACCAACGCGGTTATATTTGCCTTTGTGGGAAATGCCATTTTTGCGGGTGTTTATTATTCTACCCAACGGTTGTTAAAGGCGAGGATGTTCAGCGATGCCCTAAGTAATTTTAATTTTTGGGGGTGGCAGGCCATCATAGTGGCGGCTGCAATCACCTTACCCTTGGGATACACCTCTTCCAAAGAATATGCCGAATTGGAATGGCCTATAGATTTGGCCATTGCAGTGGTATGGGTAGCCTTTGGCTGGAACCTTATCGGGACCATGCTAAAAAGAAGACAACGCCATTTATACGTGGCCATTTGGTTTTATCTGGCAACATTTGTAACCGTAGCAGTACTACATATCTTCAATAGTCTTGCCCTTCCCGTTAGTGCCTTAAAAAGTTATTCGGTTTATGCAGGAGTGCAGGATGCCTTGGTTCAATGGTGGTATGGGCACAATGCCGTTGCCTTCTTCCTTACCACACCTTTCCTGGGTTTAATGTACTACTTTGTGCCGAAAGCGGCCAATAGGCCTATATACTCCTATCGATTATCCATTGTACACTTCTGGTCCTTGATATTCATCTATATCTGGGCCGGACCGCACCATTTATTATATTCTACTTTACCGGAATGGGCCCAAAATTTAGGGGTAGCCTTCTCCATAATGTTGATTGCCCCATCCTGGGGAGGTATGATCAATGGACTTTTAACTTTGCGTGGAGCATGGGACAAGGTAAGGACAGACCCGGTTTTGAAATTTATGGTAGTAGCTATAACCGGTTACGGTATGGCCACTTTTGAAGGCCCTATGCTTTCACTGAAAAATGTAAATGCCATAGCGCATTTTAGCGATTGGATTATTGCACACGTACACGTTGGAGCCTTGGCATGGAACGGATTCCTGACTTTTGGAATGATCTACTGGTTGGTTCCAAAAATGTTCAAAACAAGGTTGCACTCACTTCCCATGGCCAATTTCCATTTCTGGATAGGGACCTTAGGAATCATACTCTATGCACTTCCCATGTATGTTGCCGGTTTTACCCAAGCATTAATGTGGAAAGAATTTAACCCTGATGGAACCTTGGCTTATGGTAACTTTTTGGAGACTGTAAATGAAATTATCCCCATGTACTGGATGAGGGCCATTGGTGGCACCATGTATATTATTGGGGCAATTGTCATGATATACAACGTAGTTGTAACCATTAAACACGGTACAAAGGTAGAGGATGAATTGGCAGAAGCGGCCGCATTGACCAACGTATCCAAGAAAAGAACCGCTGGAGAAACTTTCCACACTTGGTTGGAGCGTAAACCCATTCAATTGACAATTTTGGCCACCATTGCCATTCTAATAGGGGGAATAATCCAAATTGTCCCCACTATTTTGGTAAAATCGAATATTCCAACCATTAGCAGTGTTAAACCCTATACACCTTTGGAATTGGAAGGTAGGGATTTATATATCAGGGAAGGCTGTGTTGGCTGTCATTCCCAAATGGTAAGGCCATTCCGAAGTGAGGTAGAGCGTTATGGCGAATACTCCAAGGCAGGGGAATATGTATATGACCATCCTTTCCTTTGGGGAAGTAAGCGTACCGGGCCCGATCTTTTAAGGGTAGGCGGCAAATATTCGGACAACTGGCATTTAAACCATATGTACGACCCTCAAAGTACTTCTTCCGGATCTATCATGCCATCTTATTCATGGTTGGTGCGCAATAGGCACGACAGAAGTAATATCCAAACAAAAATGGAGACCATGGTTACCCTAGGGGTTCCATATACCGAGGAGGAGATTGCCAATGCCGAACAAGCTATGGATGAGCAAGCAAGCAAAATAGAAAAAAACCTATACTCCGATCCGGATTTCGCCAAAGGATATGAAGAGGACAAAAAATATGCTGCCGAAAATGGAGAGGAATTCATAGAAATGAAGGATAGGGAAATTGTAGCTATGATAGCCTATCTGCAACGTCTGGGAACAGATATAAAAATAAAGGAAACGGACGAAATAATTTCACAAAACAAATAAGTTATGCTAAAATTTGTAAAAGGTTATATGGAGAGTATAGATGGCGTTGCCACCTATCCCATGATATCACTGCTAATCTTCTTTTTGTTTTTCACCATTCTTTTCTGGTGGGTATTTTCTGCCTCTAAGGAACATATCAAGGAAGTTAGCGAAATACCATTAGAAACAGAAAACCAACCTAAAGAAGAATCGTTATGAGAAATATGTCACCTTGGTGGATAAGAGTCCCCTTAATCTTTTTCCTAATCTTCGGATTGATGGAGTATTTTATTGACTCCGGGGACAAACCAGCATTTATTGAATATCCTATCACCCTGTTTTTTATGTTGATGGTGTTGTTCCTATTGATCGGAATTGAACTGATTCTAAAATCCGTGGAGAACGTAATGTTCCAAACCCTATCCCCCGATGCACAAAAGCGATATTTGGAAGCTAAATCGGAGCAATGGGAGTGGAAATGGGGCAAAGCCTTTTGGAAAAAAATTACTGGAAACAAAGCTGTTGAAGAAGAAAAGGAGATTATCCTGGACCACAATTACGACGGAATCCGTGAATTGGACAACAATCTTCCGCCCTGGTGGGTGTACATGTTCTATGGCACCATTATTTTTGCCGTGGTTTATTTAGCGCGTTTTCACGTTTTTAATGACTACACCCAGGACATGGAATACGAACAGGAAGTAGCCGAAGCCCAAATAGCCATTGAAGCGTATAAAAAAACTGCAAAAGGTTTAGTCGATGCCAACACAGTGGAACTATTGACCGAAGCCTCCGATATTAAGGCAGGCGGGGCAATATACAGTGCCAATTGTGTAGCTTGCCATATGCCGGACGGCGGTGGCGGTATTGGGCCAAATCTTACCGACGAATACTGGATTTTGGGAGGTGGCATAAAAAACGTTTTCCATACCATTTCAGAAGGTGGAAGGGACGGAAAGGGAATGATAGCTTGGAAGCAGACCCTAAAGCCAGTCGAAATAGCCCAGGTAGCCAGCTATATTCTCAGCGAAATAAATGGCAAGGCCCCTGCCAACCCAAAGGCAGCGGAGGGAGAAATTTGGACAGGGGAGTAAATTCCTAAAATTCAATATGGAGCACAAATTAAGGCATACACATAATTCCAAAAAAAGCATTACATAGAAATGGCACAGGACCAGGACAATTTTAGGGATTCCATAGGAACTATAAATGAAGATGGGAAAAGGGCTTGGATATTTCCGAAAAAGCCTAGTGGCAAGTTTTATGAATATCGCAAATATGTGAGTTATGTACTTTTGGCCTTTCTCTTTCTAGCTCCCTTTGTAAAAGTAAACGGCAACCAGTTCCTAATGTTCAATGTGCTGGAAAGGCGTTTTAATATTTTTGGATTCCCTTTTTGGCCGCAGGATTTTCATCTTTTTGTAATTTCAATGATTATCGGGGTAATATTCATAGCCCTATTTACAGTTGCTTTTGGACGAATTTTTTGTGGCTGGATGTGTCCCCAAACCATCTTTATGGAAATGGTATTCAGAAGGATCGAATTTTGGATCGATGGTGATCGTGGTGCCCAAATACGTCTTAGCAAACAGCCTTGGAACGCGGAGAAGATTAGGAAACGTGGCCTGAAACTAATTGTCTTTTTCTTTATTTCCTTTTTGATAGCCAATGTATTCCTAGCTTATCTAATAGGAAGTGACCGATTGATAGAATATATCACCGATGGCCCTTTACAACATGTAAGTACCTTGGTATCGCTTCTAATTTTTACAGCGGTATTCTATTTTGTATTTGCCTGGTTTAGGGAACAAGTATGTATAATAGCCTGCCCCTATGGAAGGATGCAAGGCGTACTTCTGGACAATAAATCCATTGTGGTGGCCTATGACCATAAGCGGGGGGAAGCTGAAAACGGCAGGAAAAAGTTTAGAAAAGGAGAGGACAGGCAAGCCCTGGGACATGGCGACTGCATTGATTGTTTCCAATGTGTAAATGTCTGCCCTACCGGTATAGACATAAGAAATGGGACCCAACTGGAATGCGTCAATTGTACCGCTTGTATTGATGAATGCGACACCATAATGGAAAAGGTAAACCTTCCCAAAGGACTTATCCGCTATGCCAGTGAAGACAATATTGAGAAAAAGTCCAAGTTCAAATTTACGCCCAGATTAAAGGGGTACACTGCGGTACTAGTGATACTTACTGGAATTTTGATCGGAATGCTGTTTTTGCGAAATGAAGTGGAGGCAAATATATTAAGACTACCAGGACAACTTTACGAGCACAAGGAAAACAATATCATTAGCAACGTTTATACTTATAAATTGGTCAACAAAACCACCAAGGACATACCTAACGTAAGCTTTAAGTTAATCTCCCACAAAGGGACCATCAATCTGGTTAGGCATGAACTATTTACAGTACCGGCTCAAGGATTGGCGGAAGGCACCCTTTTTGTGGAAATAAATAATTCGGCTTTGGAGGGCGACAAGAACAAATTAAATATAGGTGTCTATAGCGGGGATAAATTAATTGAAACGGCTACGGCCAGATTTTTAGCTCCAAGAAGCTATAAATAAAATAAAAAGGATAGGTTAAATACCTGAAAAGCGAATAGATTTTCCATTCCAATGGAAAGTGAAACTAAAGGAAGAAGCTATGAAAATTAATTGGGGAACCGGTATTGTACTAGCCTTTATAGGGTTTATAAGTTTTATATTATTTTTTGTAGTTCGAATGAGCATGGACAATAAGGCCAATCACGATTTGGTGACTGAGAATTACTACAAGGCGGAATTGGGCTATCAAAATGAAATTGATGCAGAAAACAATGCCCGTATCAAAGAAGTAGACCTTAGTTTGGAATCTACCGATAAGGGTATAAAACTCATCTTCCCAAACAACTTGAATATAGAGAACATCAAAGGCACAGTGTCCCTGTACAGGCCATCTAACAAGCACTTGGATTTTGACTTACCTTTAAGTTTATCCGAAGACTATTTGCTCATACCTGACAACCGTTTGTTGGATGGTCGCTGGGACATTAAAGTATTTTGGGAATATAAGGGGGAAGCTTTTTTATTCAAGGAAAAAATAACCTATCGCCAAAGCAAATAAAAAGTATTAACACCACAAAGGTCAATACCTTTAAACTATGTTGCTATCTGCCGTAATTTTGGGACTAATGGGAAGCTTTCACTGCGTGGGAATGTGCGGTCCCATAGCCTTTATGTTACCGGTAGACCACCATAAACCAGCCAAAAAACTAATGCAGGTTTTTCTCTACCACATGGGGAGACTTACATCCTATGGCATTCTTGGGCTGATTTTTGGGTTTTTGGGCAAAGGGCTATATGTCTTCGGCCTACAGCAAAAGCTTTCCATAATCATTGGAATCCTAATGATCGTCATCATCCTCATTCCTCACAAGACATTTGGCAAATACAATTTCTCCCAACCCATTTATTCCTTTTTGACCAAAATAAAAAGCCGGCTTGGAAAGGAACTACAAAAAAAGAGTCCGGACACCTTTATCACCATTGGCTTCTTGAACGGATTACTGCCCTGTGGATTGGTTTATATGGCTCTATTTGGCAGCATTGCCACTGCCAACCCCTGGCTTGGCGCATTGTTCATGGTTTTATTTGGTGTGGGGACCATACCCTTAATGACCACTGCCGTTTACTTTGGCAGTTTGTTAAAAGGCCCAGCTAAAAAATCGGTTCAACGACTAATCCCTGTATTCGTAATCCTAGTAGGGCTGCTATTCATAATAAGGGGATTGGGACTCGGAATTCCCTATATTTCTCCAGAACCCATTACGGAGGTAGTTAGCAGTAATTTGGAATGCCAATAAAAGCCCCATCCACCAACCTCACTTCCGATTTGTAGTACTTGTAAAAATAACGTATTTTTCTAGTGCACAGGAATCCCTGTTCATGTACATTAGGGATTAAAGTGAACAATGGCCAACTAGCAACCAGACCTTAAACAACTACCAATGAAAAAAGTTATACTTCTCTGTTATCTTATTTTAAATGCAACCTTATTATTTTCCCAAGGGGAAAAGGTCAACATAATAGTCTTTGGAGCCCATCCCGACGATTGTGACATTGACACGGGTGGCACCGCCATTTTACTCGCAAAAATGGGCCACAATGTAAAGTTTGTATCCTTGACCAACGGTGATGCCGGACATTATGCCATGGGAGGCGGTGAGCTTGCCAAGGTTAGGATTGCGGAGGCCGAGGAAGCGGGCAAAAGATTTGGGGTTACCTATACTGTCCTGGACAACCACGATGGGGAGTTGATGCCAACTTTGGAAAATCGGCTTAAGGTGATACGTGAAATTAGAAAATGGAAGGCCGACGTGGTCATTGCCCCCAGACCCAATGATTATCATCCAGACCACAGGTATACGGGAGTTTTGGTGCAGGATGCCGCCTATATGGTTATAGTTCCCAATGTAGCCCCTGAAGTACCCCCGCTCCAAAAAAACCCGGTTTTTCTTTATTCGGAAGATAGTTTTCAAAAACCCAGCCCATTCGAACCCGACATTGCAGTAATCATCGATTCTGTTTTTGATCAAAAAGTGTATGCCATGTCCGCACATAAATCCCAATTCTTTGAATGGCTTCCATGGACTTCAGGCAATTTGGAGAAAGTGCCAAAGGACGATCAGGGCAGATTGGAAATGTTGGCCAATTGGAGGTCTCAGCCTCCCAAGGAAGCCCTATTGAAATGTGCTGCAAAATGGTACGGAACCAAAGCTTCCAGTGCCAATCATATAGAGGGTTTTGAAATATGCGAGTATGGCAAACAACCCACCGATGATGAGATTAGGACCCTTTTCCCAATGCTTAAAAAATAGGACGGAATGTTATTATACCGGTGTTTGACTACTCCAGTATCTTTTTGGCGTTATCGCTGTATATTTTCTTCAACACCTCATCACTAAGGCCCAGCCCGTTAAACGACCAATGATAGGAGGAAATATTCCTGTCATAAAAATGCTCATCCTCACTTTCCAGAATGCGAAATGTTAATTGATACATATTGGGATCGGTACCCATATCGGTACCATAGACCAATTTATCCTGATACTTTTCATAAAAACGTTTTGTATAACGGGGAACGGCCGCCGTTTCCGCATATCTGGCAGAAATGTCGGCGTACATATTATCATAGGTCCCCAAAAGCCTCCCTATGATATCCAAATCATAACTACAGTTGGCAAAGTGACAGGCTATAAAAGTGGTTTTTGGATTTTCCCTAACTGCATTTTCCAAAGCAGTAATTAGTTCCCCATGGGTCAACATCCCCTCCTTTTTGGTATCTATTCGCCATTTGTAGGCGTTCATCAACCCGTCATTATGGACATCCATGGGCTCATACATCCACATGGGGTCCGCAACATGGATACTCACTGGCATGCCCAGTTCCCCACATTTCTCCCAGAGGGGCCTCATCCTTAGATCATCCGCATGCATTCCTTTTGCCGGTGTAGGCTTGGAGTAAAAAAAACCAACACCCTTATCTCCCAATTCACCAACCCCTCTTGCTCCTTTCACAAAACATCTTTCCAACTCCTTTACGGCACGCTTGCTCCAGCCTTTTTCTTCATAACCTGTAAAATCAAAGCCGCACCAAAGTTCAAAACGATCCCCATATTTGGAATAAAGATCAACAATACTGTCAAAAGACTTCCCCGTCCGATAGGTAAGAACAATAGATTTCATAATTCCTGCCCGGTCCATTGTCTTTACCCATTCACCTATTTCTTGTTCCGATTTGGGATAAGGATGTGAATGAAAATCCACCACGGGAAATTTAGCTTTGGAGATGGTGGTCTTAGGGGTGTTATAAATGGATATTGGTTCGTAATCCTTTAAAAGCATATCTTCTTGTGCTTTAACCAAAGTAGTACTAAAAGCAGCGAATAAAAAAATGATGTGGTAAATTTTCATATCGAGGTTTAAGGCAATTGGGCCGTGATGGTTATCCCAAGTGTGTCAAATATAATAATTTATGCTTTAGTTATTACCGGCAGGTCAACCAATCCTTGACACTTGGAATAATCGCCTTGGTCGTGTTCCTTGCCCTCATGATTCCCTAAATTTTAAAGGTGATAACGGGAATTTTTGAATGGTTGGTCACATCTTCCCCGATACTTCCCATCAAAAAGTGCGTCAATCCTTTTCTACCATGTGTGGGCAATCCTATTAAGTCGGCGTTCCTACTTTCGCCAAATGCCAATATTCCCCTCTCTACGCTATAGTCATTATAAATCTCTACTTCCAAACTGGCTTTGGCCAAATACAGGAATTTATTAATTTTTTTAAAGGCATCCTTGGTGCTCAGGAAATTATCGCCTGGTGTATTGACATATACCAAAATCAATTCAGCAGCAAGCTTATCCGCCAATTTCTTGGCCCGTTGAAAGGCCTCCAGGTTTTCCTTCTCAAAGTCACAGGCAAAAACAAATCTCTTTACCTCAAAGCCCTCTATATAATCCTTGATGACCAAAACAGGAATATTGGAATTTCTTACCATTTTCTCAGCGTTGGAACCTACAAAAATCTCTTTGATTCCGTCAGTCCCTTGAGATCCCATTATAATTAGATCTGCCTGATGTTTTTCTGCTACGGCATTCACTTCGCTGTACACTTTATGATGTTTTACTATAGGCGTAATCTTGATTCCCTGCAGATATGGCTTTTCCAAAAATGTTTCAAATCTTTTTTCCGCCAACCTTATTAAAAATAAGGCTTGCTCATAGTGCGCTTGCTCATTGGCAGAAATAAGGGCCTCCGACAATTCCAGCATATGCAGGACAAAAATTTCAGATCCATATTTTGTAGCAATGGAAGCGGCCGTTTTAAGGGCATTTTCAGATTGTTCTGAAAAATCGACGGGTACAATAATTTTTTTCATAGGTTTATTTTTACTGATTTTATTATCAAAGGGTTAAAAAATAGCCGGCACAACTAAATGGTCATCGAAAACAATCTAGTTTCCGGTGCTTTGCGATGCAGGAACAAATCAAATGCCATACAGACATTGCGTACAAAAGGCCTTCCTTTTTCGGTAACATAAATACCATTTGAAACCATTTCGACCAAGCCATCATGGGCCATTTCCTTGAGCTTATCCATGGCCTCATCCAATTCGTTAAACCTTTCCTTTTGGTTCTCCCAGCTAGTATTAAATTTACACATTAAATTTAAGATATGCCTACGAAGAACCCTGTCCTCTTCGGATAAAATGTGTCCTCTATAAATAGGTATGATCTTACTTTCCACTAGGTGGTGATACTCTTCCAGACTTTTTACATTTTGTGCAAAACTATCCCAACTATCACCTATACTGGAGATACCCAAACCAACCATAACCCTGGTCTTAGAGGCCGTATAACCCATAAAATTCCTATGTAAGCTTCCATGCTCCATTGCTTTAAAAAGCGAATCCGTCCTCAATGAAAAATGATCCATTCCTATTTCTTCATAACCTACCTCGGCCAACAATGTCTTCCCCTTCCCATATTGCTCCCGCTTCTCCTCCGCAGTTGGCAAATCGGAATCCTTATACCCCCTTTGCCCATTACCCTTTAACCAAGGAACATGTGCATAACTATAAAAAGCCAATCGATCTGGCATCAATTCCTTGGTTTTTAGAATAGTTTCGGCAACATCATCCTTCGTTTGGAAGGGCAGGCCAAAAATTATATCATGCCCAACGGAAGTATATCCTATTTCCCTGGCCCATTGGGTAACTTTTTTTACGTTTTCGAAGGGTTGTAGCCTGTGAATGGCGAGCTGAACCCTCTTATTATAATCCTGAACCCCATAACTAACCCTTCTAAATCCTACATCGTAAAGTGCTTTTAGGTGTTCTTGGGTAGTATTGTTCGGATGTCCTTCAAAACTAAATTCATAATCATCCGCACGGCTGGCAGTGGTAAAAATACCATTGATAAGACGCGTTAAATTTTCCGGGGAGAAAAAAGTGGGCGTACCCCCCCCGAGATGAAGCTCTTTTATCCTTGGTTTCGTTTCGAATAAATCACAATAAAGCTTCCACTCCTTCAAGACATCGCTTATATATGGGTTTTCAACTTCATGCCGTTTGGTAATTCTTTTATGACATCCGCAAAAAGTACAGAGACTCTCACAAAAAGGCAAATGTATATATAGGCTTATGCCTTCCTCTCCGTTACTTTCATTAAAATTTTTAATTAACGTATTCCGCCATTGATGGCCAGAGAAAGTGTCCAAATCCCAATACGGAACAGTAGGGTAACTGGTGTATCTGGGACCAGGGATATTGTATTTTTGTACAAGGTTGGTCATAAGCTATGTTCTTTACAATAGCTACAAAAATACTATTACACCGCCTGTAAAAATATGACACTTATCAGGTTTCACTTTCATCCCTAAAACAAGTACCAAGATTCCCCAAATAATTATTCTTCTAAAGAATTTGAAGTCGGCCGTAATTTAAATAATCGTTAAAAACTGCAAATTGGAAACTAATTTTTTAAATAATCCGTTCTAGAAGCCCCTTTATGATAAAAACTATATTTTTGTAAACTTAAAAAATAATCAATTATGACATTACTTTTAATGGCGGCCGGTAGTGGCAGCCGATATGGCAAACTAAAACAATTTGATGATTTGGGACCAAAAGACGAATTCCTAATGGAATTTAGTATTTATGATGCCTTAAAAAATGGTTTTGACCACATCGTTGCCATCACAAAAAAGGAAAATGTAGATTTTTTAAAGGAGCATTTATCCAGTAGATTGCCAAAGAATATTAAACTGGATGTTTTGGCCCAAGAAGTAAACGATCTTCCCGAAGGAGTAACCTTTACCGGTGAAAGGGCTAAGCCATGGGGAACTGCACATGCCGTATGGACTGCAAGAAATGTTATTGACAGGCCGTTCGCCATAATTAATGCGGATGACTATTATGGTAAAAATGCATTTGAAAGCGCTGCCGACTTTATCAAAAACAATGGCAACAAAGAGACATTTGGTCTTATAGCCTATATATTAAAAAATACCTTATCCAAACACGGTTCCGTATCCAGGGGTGTATGCAAATCCGAGGGAGGAAAACTAACTTCCATACAAGAACATACTAAAATAGAAGCTCAGGAAAATGGAATTATCGATACGGATTCTGGCACCAAATTTACCGGGGAAGAATTGGTCAGTATGAATTTTTGGGTTTGTCAACCTTCCATATTTCCATTTATTACGGATTACCTCAAGGACTTTATCGGAAATAAGGAGAACCATGCCAAAGGGGAAATATATCTTCCGTTCGCGATCAAGGAAATGATTGCAAATAATTTGATAGATGTAGATGTAATTCCTTCCGCAAGTCAATGGTTCGGGGTTACCTACGCCAGCGACAAGGATGTTGCCGTTTCCGAATTACAGCGCATGACAGACGAAAATGGGTATACTTCTCCACTTTGGGACAACGTTTAGAAAAGCTTATCCATGATTGCAACTAAAAATGCGGAGCTCAACGAGCTATTGAAAAACTTTTCTGTAGATAGGAAGGCCTATGGATTCCAAGGAATAAACCAGGGGTATATCAATGACACCTATTTGGTCCTGGACAACGATTACCCCTTGTATATTCTACAAAGGGTAAACCACAATGTCTTTAAGGACGTACATGGCCTCATGGGCAATATTGCCAATGCTTTTCAACATTTAAAGGACCAAAATTACACGCCCATTGAACTTTTAAAAACGCAATCGGGCAATTCCTATTTTAAGGATGAAGAAACAGGATACTGGAGGTTGATGACCTATCTCAACAACACTACCGCCTATGACAATGCCACGGATACAGGCATTGCTTTCGAGGCCGGTAGGGTGGTCGGGAAATTCCATCAACTTCTGGCAGAGGCCCCCTTGGGAAATTTTGTGGATACCATCCCACAGTTCCATAATCTTACCTTAAGGGAAAGTCAGTTTGAAGAAGCCGTTCTATCCGCGAAAACAGAAAAATTGGAAACTGCCAAAGCGGCCATAGCCTTCGCCAAGCAAACATTGGAAAAGCTGAAAATCTTGGACAATTCCAAGTTGCCGTTAAGGGTTTGCCACAATGACACCAAATTAAACAATATCCTTTTCTCGAAGGAAAATAACAAGGCCCTTTGCCTTATAGACCTGGACACCATTATGAAAGGGTATTTTTATTTTGATTTTGGAGATGCCATAAGGACCGTTGCAAATACCGCTGCCGAAGACGAACAGGATCACAGTAAGATTACTTTTGAAAGGCCTTTCTTTGAAGCCTTCATAAAAGGTCTGGAAAGTAACGGCCCCTTTTTACATAAGGAAGAAATAGACCTACTGCCTTGGGGAGCTGTATTTATGCCCTTCATTCACGGCTTAAGGGCCCTCACAGACTATTTGAACAACAATATCTATTACAAGGTATCTTACGAGAACCAAAATTTGGACCGCTGTCTTAGCCTGTTTTATTTCACGAATAAGGCAATTGAAGAAATTGGGTATATGACCCAAATAGTAAAGAATGGGCTAACACCCCAAGTTTAGTTTTATTGGGTATCTCCCATAGATTAAACCCTCTTGGTGGAATCCCTAACAATTAGGCTGGTTTTAATTACCTTGGTGGTACAATCCAAATATTCCTTGCTCTCCATCCTTTCGATCAGGACCTTGGCTGCCGTTTCCCCAATATAAGTACCGTGCTGACTTACAGCTGTAAGAGCCGGACTTACGTAGCGTGATAGTTTCCCATTGGTAAACCCTATAACGGAAATGTCTTCCGGCACCCTATACCCCCTTGCCTTGATCAATTTCAAGACCTCTACCGCTGTAATTTCATCCAAAGCCATTATACTATCAATAGACTTGTAATTCAACAAAAAAGTCAAGAGAACTTCCATATCATCCTCCTTGCCCACCCTTAATATTAATTTGTCATCAAAGGGGATACCTGCCTCTGCCAATGCCTTCTTATAGCCTTCCACCCGCAATCTACCTACGCTTGAATGATCAATAGCGGTAACCAGGGCAACTGTTGTACAACCTAAATTTAAAAAATATTTAGTGGTTTTATAGCCCGCCTCAAAATCATCGACTATCACCTTATCACATGAAATTTCATCCGAAACCCTATCGAACATTACCAAAGGAATTTGCTCGTCCAGGATATTTTGAAAATGTTCAAGTTTGTTCCTAAACTGTGTCTCTTCAGCCATGGACACTATTAATCCATCAACCGTACCCCCTCCTAGAAATTCAAGAGTCGCCACCTCCTTTTCATATGATTCATCGCTTATACAGCTAAGTAAAATATAGCCGTGTTCGTTGGCTACTTTTTCAATTCCTGAAAATACCTGGGTAAAAAAATAATTGAGGATATTGGGCACAACGACCCCGATGGTCTTGGTCTTCCGCTGTAATAAACTCAGGGCCACTTTGTTTGGCCTGTATTTATTATCCTTGGCAAACTGCTGTATTTTAGCTTTCAGTCCATCACTGATCTCATGACTATCATTGATAGCCTTGGAAACCGTTGAAATAGAAACACCAAAATATTGGGCAATCTCCTTTAGGGTTATTTTTTTCATAGAATCATCTTATCCCGAATTTCGGTAAAATAACTCCCTTTACAATATTTTTAAAAGATTTTTTGCAAAAATCTTTGGATTAGCCCAAGTTGATTACCCAATTTCTTTGCTCTATTTATATTTGTTAAATGTATTGATTTATGATGTTCTCGAACAGCTCCTGCTTCCCGCTCTGCAACTTCAACTCCCCATTTTCCTGGGCTATTTTGTAAAGGGCTTCCAGATTCAATTTACCATTCTCAAAGTCCTTCCCTTTCCCTGAATCGAAGGAGCTATATCTTTCCTCTAGCATTTTTCCATAGGCAGAGGAAGAAATAATCCTATCCGCGGTAATCAAAGCACGGGCGAAGGTGTCGGCCCCTCCGATATGGGCATGGAAAACATCATCCAAATCAGTGGAATTCCTTCTTATTTTGGCATCAAAGTTTACACCACCACCTTGCAGTCCACCAGCTTTAAGGAATACCAACATTGCCTCGGTAGTTTCCTGTATATTGTTTGGGAACTGATCGGTATCCCACCCATTTTGGTAATCCCCCCTATTGGCATCTATACTTCCCAACATTCCGGCTTTGGCCGCTACTGCCAATTCGTGTTGAAAAGTATGTTGGGCCAAGGTAGCATGATTTACCTCTATGTTTATTTTAAAATCTTTCTCCAATCCGTATTCACGCAGGAACCCTATAGCAGTTGCTGTGTCAAAGTCGTATTGATGCTTGGAAGGTTCCATAGGTTTGGGTTCTATAAAAAAGGTTCCCTTAAAACCTTGGGCCCTTGCATAATCCCTTGCCATCCCCAAGAATTGCGCCATATGATCCAACTCACGTCCCATATCGGTATTTAAAAGGGACATATAACCTTCCCTTCCGCCCCAGAAAACATAATTCTCGCCACCAAGGGCAATAGTTGCATCCAAGGCCAGTTTAATCTGTCCCCCTGCCCTGGCCACTACATTAAAATCAGGGTTGGTAGCCGCACCGTTCATATAACGGGGATTGGAGAAACAATTGGCGGTTCCCCACAATAATTTAATTCCAGAATTTGCTTTTTTCTCCTTCAGGTAATCGGTTATTATAGATAATCGTTTCTCTGATTCGGCAAAAGTGGCTCCTTCCTGTATAAGATCGAAATCGTGGAAACAGAAATAATCGAATCCCATTTTACTGATAAACTCAAAAGCTGCATCTGCCTTGTCCTTTGCCGCCTGTACTGGATCGGAGGACTGGTCCCATGCAAAATTCTGGGTTCCTGGGCCAAACGGATCCGCTCCCTGCCCACAGAAGGTATGCCAATAGGCTATGGCAAACTTAAAATGCTCCCGCATGGTTTTCCCAGCAACCACTTGTTCTGGATTGTAATATTTGAAAGCCAAAGGATTATCAGATTCCTTCCCCTCAAATTTAATGTCCCCAATTCCCTTAAAGTATTCTTTGTTTCCAATTATTGCCATCTCTATTTTGTTATTTAATGATTAGTTCCAATTCTTTTTTCCAATTTTCATAGGCCAATTGATAAGCACTTTTATCGCTCAAAGGCTTAAAGGTGCTTACATGGTCGTTATTGGTGATATAGGTTCCAAATTTTTCAAAACCTCCTTCATTGATACCGGCGGCCCTTGCTGCGCCAATGGCCCCAGTGGTATTGTAAATCTCAATGTCCTGCGACACCAAGGTGGATATAGTATTTGAAAAAATGTCCGATCTAAACAGATTATCGTTCCCGGCACGCATTACTCCAATGTTTATGCCGTCGGACTTCAGGATTTCCATCCCATAGACAAAGGAAAAGGCTATCCCTTCCAAAGCTGCCCTACAAACATGTGCCTTGGTGTGATTATTCAGGTTGATGTTGACCAGCCTGGTTCCAATATCCATATTGTTAAGCATACGCTCTGCCCCATTTCCAAACGGAATTAGACATACCCCGTCCGAACCTACAGGAATACCCGAAGCCAGGGAATTCATTTCCTCATAGGAGTCCACATCCAGATTATTCAAAAGCCAGCGATATTGAATTCCGGCACCATTGATATTCAGCAACTTTCCTACTCTTGGCGTCTGTTTGCTATAATTAACATGGGCAAAATTGTTAACCCTGGTACTTTCCTTACCCGATAAACTATCCGTAACCGCATAGACCACCCCAGAGGTACCTCCCGTAGCAGCGACTTCTCCGGGATTAAAAACATTAAGAGCCAAGGCATTATTGGGCTGGTCACCCGCCCTATATAGTATTGGTGTACCAATTGCCAAGCCACTTTCTCGGGCCCCTTTGGCATCTACTTTGGACTGAAGTCCAAAAGTATCCACAATATCCGGAATAAAAGACTTGGGAATACCATAATGCCCTAGGAGCAGGTCTGCTACCGCATCTTCCTTGAAATCCCAAAGGATACCCTCTGACAACCCGGAAATAGTGGTATTTAAAACATTGGAAAAACGAAAGGCTATATAGTCTCCTGGCAGCATTAATTTATCGGCGGCCCGGTAAAGTTCCGGTTCGTTTTCCTTTACCCATTTCAATTTGGAAGCTGTAAAGTTTGCAGGGGAATTCAATAAATGGGCCTTGCAAATGTCCTCCCCAATGTCGTCATAAGCCTTCCTTCCTATTTCCACTGCACGACTATCGCACCAAATAATGGATTTCCTTACCGGCTCGCCCTGTTTATCCACCAATACCAGTCCGTGCATCTGATAGGCAATGCCCACTCCCTCTATTTGATTTTCCGCTACACCGTACTTTTGCTTAATTTTCTTTATGCCCCTACATACGTATCCCCACCATTCCTTGGGATCTTGTTCTGCCCAACCATTTTTCAAGGCCAGCATTTCCATTTCCGTTTCCGGTTCCTGAACAACCCCAACACTTTTCCCTGTGGCCACTTCCACCAAAGCCACCTTAATTGAAGAACTTCCAATATCCAATCCCAAATAATACATATGCCTTAAATTTTTATGGAATAAATTCCCAATATGAAAATTCTCGAAGAACCAATCAAATATATTAAAATCTATATCACGATAAGCATTTTGGGGTATAGGGCATAAAAAAATACAAGCAAAGTAAGCATCCAATATCGAATCAAAATACACATAAGTATCTGAAAATTAAATAAATACATGCTTTTGGTATATTTACGAAACTTTTCGAAAACGCTTTCGTAGAATTAGGCACCTATATCTTTAGGCCGTCCTAAAAGAGACTACGATATATGGCCAGAACCCTTGTTTTAATCTACTTCTCTTTCTTGCTAACCAGACCTTTGGTAAACTCGTTCAAGGTCTCCACTTTTTCCTCAAAATCCCCTTTTATGGTTTTTCGGAATTCGTTTAGATTTTTAACCAGATCATCTATATTCTCCGGAATTACATCTTCAAAAAACTGTCTTAGGCGTTTTGCGGTAGTGGGCGATTTCCCATTGGTAGATATGGCCACCTTTACATTGCCCTTGGTAACGATACCTCCCATATAAAAATCGCAAAAAGGTGGATTATCGGCTACATTTACAAGTAAGTGCTTTTCCCTGCAGTCGTGATAAATCTGTTCGTTTACGGCCACTTTATCCGTTGTGGCAATAACCATATGACGCCCTTCCAAATAACTCTTCCTATAGCTATCCTGGGTTATTTTTACCTGATACTTTTTGGCAAGTTCCAAGGTTGCATCCAAGAATTCGGGTGCCACCATTTCTACTTGGGCATTGGGGCTGGACTTAAGCATGAACGTTAGTTTTTCCAAACCAACATTGCCACCCCCCACTATTAAAATATTGAGCTGGGATACCTTTAAAAAAACAGGATATAATTCATTCCTTTCCATAATGACTCTTGTTTTGTTCCACTACACATACGCGTTACAACAATTGCCTTTCCTTAAAGGATATCACCATTTATCCAAAAAAAAACAATCCATTCAAAGATAAGGCACAAAATGCTAGGCCCTCTTTCATTTTGGCTAGATTTTTTCCATACACCATCTCCTTTATGACAATTCTATGGAAAATGGTGCCCACCTTTTTATGGCCATGACAAAAAACACTACTTATAACGCCCTAGCCCCTAATAATAGCTAGGACTTGTTGTGATAAATAACTGTTTTCAAACCTATAGTGACCGTCCTTGTAAACCCGTAAAAACTTGCCTTTGGAACAGCACAGTTGCCCGTTCCTTTAAGGGCCTATGAAATTAAGACATTCTTACTTGCCCATCTCCGTATATGTAATACTTGTTGGTTACCAACTGCTCCAGTCCCAGCGGCCCCCTATGGTGCAGTTTGTCCGTACTGATAGCCAATTCGGCACCAACTCCCATTTGTCCACCATCCGTAAACCTGGTCGAGGCATTGTGGTATACTGCGGCAGTATCCACCTGATTCATGAATTCCATGGCCAGCTCCTTATTCTGGGTCATAATGGTCGCGGAATGCCCTCCGGAATAGTTATTTATCTTTTGTACCGCTGATTCCAAATCATCAACCGCTCCAATAACACATTTCATGGCGAGGAATTCTTCATACCAAATAGACTCGGTTTTAATGGTAGTATTTGCGGGTAGTACCTCGGCCACTTTCCTATCGACCACAACGGTGACCCCATGGTTATTCAGGATAGTATTGAGCTCTGTTAACTTGTTGTAATAGTCATCCATTTTAGTATGGATCAGGATTTTATCAAGGGCATTACAGGCCGATATTTTTTGGGTCTTTGCATTTAAGATTACCTCCATACTTTGTGCCCAATCCGCTTCCTTGTCCACAAAGAGAAAATTATTGCCTCTTCCACTGACCAGTACTGCGCATTTGGCATGTTCCTTTACAAAAGCTATTAAACGCTCCCCGCCCCGTGGAACGATCAGGTCTAACTTCTCGGAAGGATTCCTCAAAAACTCTTGGGTCTCTTCCCTGTTCATATGAAGTAATTGTATCCACTGCGTATCCAAACCATTTTCCTCTAGTGCCAGGTGCCAACATTTCTCCAAAAAAACATTACTGTGAACCGCTTCCTTTCCTCCCTTCAACAAAATTTTATTATTGGCTTTGAAGGCCAAAACAGCGGCTTCTATGGTAACATCCGGCCTGGATTCGTAAATGATCATTATAGTCCCAAAAGGCGCCGTTTTATTTTCAATTTTCAAACCGTTTTCCAAGGCCTGTTCCGATTTTATTCTGCCCACTGGATCCTGCTGTTGTAGCACTTCTTGGATAGCCACAATCATTTCGTCCACCTTTTTATCATCCACAACAAGCCTATCGTACATAGCCCTGTCCCCTTTTTCGAAAAGTTTAAGGTCTTTCCGATTGGCGGCAATTATGCGGTTCCTATTGCTATCCAATATTCGCATCATGGATCTCAATACTTTATTTTTAATATCTGTATTTAACAATTTCATTCTTTCTATTTTTAGCTTACTTATATTATGCGGAAATCTTGGTTCCCACACTCTTCCCTTCCACAATATCCAGTATAACCCGTTTTCTTTTGCCATTGGCAATATAAGTCGGGATATTCTTGGAGGCGGTCTGTTTGGCAATATTCAACTTGGAGCCCATTCCACCTCTCCCTTCAGCTTCACCTTTATCTATGGTCTTTATATACTTTTCAACATTCTGGTCCACGCTCACATTCTTTATTACCTCAGTATGTTTATCATCAGGATGTCCTGTAAATAATCCATCCGTGTCCGTAAGGATAATCAATTTATCGGCTTTGGTAAGTTCTGCTACCAGACTTGCCAACTCGTCATTGTCCGAAAACATGGATTTGGTCAAGGAAACAGCATCATCCTCATTGGCAATTGGCACCACACCCTCTGACAAAAGGCCTTCATAGCAATTGATCATATTATCCCTGTGGTTTCCAGGGTTAAAGTCCCTTTTGGTTGCCAACACTTGGGCGCATTTCATTCCATAATCCTGAAATATATTGTAGTAATGCCGCATCATTCTTGGTTGTCCTATAGCCGAATACACCTGTCTCCTTGTGGCCTTATCCGTAATATGGCTCTCTCCCATCACTTCCATACCGGCAATAACCGATCCCGACGAAACCAAAACAGACATTATATTCCGTTCATACAATTCCGCTATCTGTTGTACCAGGTGATCAAGAACAGGTTTTACGATCCTATTGTCCTTATTGGTCATTACATTGGTACCTACTTTAATAACTACTCTTTGTTTATACATATTCTATTTATCTTGTCCCAATTCAACAGCGCGATTAAAAGCAGAGTACGCGGCCTCCTTAATAAGCTCCTTAACGTTATTATCGTCCATGGAATCCAATGCCGCCCTTGTTGTACCCCCTTTGGATGCCACCCTTTCCATCCATGAATTGGGGGAAAGATCGGATTGATTGAACAAATCCACGGCACCTTCAAAGGTCTGGCTAACCAACATTTTACTGTCATTACCAGAAAAACCCATTTTTAAAGCTGCTTCCATCATACTTTGCATAAAATAAAAAACATAGGCCGGGCCGCTACCCGAAATACCTGTGGAAGCATCTATGAATTTTTCCGAGCTTACCAAAATCGATTTCCCTGTTGTATCCAATAAATTTTCTATGGTCAATAATTCTATTCTTGACACCTCCTTGGAAGCCGTATATGAGGTGACCCCTTTCCCTATCTGAGCAGGTAAATTTGGCATAGCCCGGACTATTTTTTGAAGCCCCAATTGGTCTTGAATGGACTTTATAGTGACTCCGGCCATAATTGAAATAACGATTTGTCCCTCATTGACCAAGTGTGTCATCTTCTTAAATAAGTCCCCGCTATGGTACGGTTTAACGGCAATAAAAATTAGATCGGCCTTGGGCACACATCCCTCCAAATTTTCATGTACTTCAAAATGTGCAATCTTTTTTAAGGACAAGGTCTTTTCCTGGGAACTGTCCAAGATCATTAAATTTTTTTTCTTTAATAATTTTGATTTTGACATGGACTCCGCGTAGGTCAATCCCATATTCCCTGCCCCAATTACTAATACTTTCATGTATTGTTTTTAAGTTTATACTTTAATTTACAACCCTATTCGCACAAGAACCGTGCGATATGCCCATTGCCATTATAGAGTTTATCTGTAGACCTCACCTTAGAATAGAAAAAACTTATACTAAAGCCCTACCCCTTGCTATGACAGGATTTGGGATTTTAATGAAATAATAGAAAATTATAGGATTTGGCCCATTGCCAAAAGAGGAACCTGACAAAATAGTGTCAAATTGGATAAATAAGTTGCAATCCCAACTCAAAATTGATATAAGTAAAAGCCATCACTTACTGGCCACTGTATTCTGGTTGTAAAATATGAAAGTAGGATTGAGGTCAGGACCTGTCCAGAAGCATCTAGCCTGCCAGCAATACCCTTTAATGCAGGAAGTAAATTTTCAACATGGTAGCCTGTTCATTGAACTCATTGGATACACCATGGGGTATAGAGCCATCAAAATATAGAAGATCCCCTTTTTCCAAAAGCACCTTGTCTTTTTTGAGCAAATAGTTCACCTTGCCTCCAAGTACATAGATCAGTTCATTGGCATTGGTGGAAATTGGCTTTCTATACGCTCCGGCTGCAACACTAACAATATATACCCTTATACTGCTATCCGAAGAGGAACTGGACAACAGGTGCGTATACTCAAGGTTAACGGAATCTTCCCGGTCTTCCTTGGTCCCCGTTCCATTTTTGATTACTATATAATCCCCGGTAACATTAGAGGAAAGGTCCAGCTCTGACAAATCTATACTCAGGGTCTGCATTATTTTTAAAAGCACTGGGAGGGACGGAGTGGTCCTTAAATTTTCAATTTTAGAAATAAGCCCAGCACTAACACCAGTCCTTTTTGCTACTTGTTGAAGGGTCAAGTCCCTTTTTTGACGGGCCAATTTCAATTGTCGCCCTATATTGATAAGAATGTCATCCATTTAGCTACTATTGGTCATGTGTTGCAAAGGCTTGCTGCACAGACATTATTACAGCAAAAATAGACATTTATTTTAATTGAAATAAACTAAAACCTCAGTATGGTTTAAATGAAGCTTTATACTTAGGCAATCGATTGGATAAATTGCTATTTAAAAGACTCCCATATATATAAAAGGTATTAAACCTCAGGGCAGGCCTGCCTTTGTCGGCAGA
>TARA_R110002050_G_scaffold109796_1_pt1 | contig 48841 bp, 47 predicted proteins | sample TARA_R110002050 | Tara Oceans TARA_R110002050 (sample SAMEA4396988) | marine metagenome | biome: Polar Biome; feature: [DCM] deep chlorophyll maximum layer (ENVO:01000326); material: water (ENVO:00002006), including particulate matter (ENVO:01000060) such as... | depth 25 m
ATTTTGCGACGTTTATATTTCGGTAATATTGTATGAATACTCTCTTCCTCTAAATATGTATAGAAGTTAGCCGTGAAATAGACCTATGATTAATAGTTAATTACTTGGTCTTTGGTGTATTACTAATGCAAATCTGAAAAGATATTATGAGGATAATAAGGTTAAAAAAAACGTAATTTGAAGAAGTATTTATTGTCATAAAATAAATGACTTTTTATATTGGTTTGAATTAATACAAATTATATATTTGCACCATCAGAAAGTAAAGCATTTTACTTTAATTTCATTTATAATATCGTCAACAAATCGGCTAACAGTAAAGTTTCGGAATCTGTAACTGGTTGATATATATAATATTATGGGGAAAGGGTGTAATCCTGCCACCCCGACTTTTTAATATATTAGATAGTAATAAAAACTTGGTAATCGTATGATTATCAAGTTTTTGTCGTTTTAGGGCATTCATATCAAATGAATTGATTTGGTTAAAAATGTGACCAATTCGGTTACCAAGTCCTAAAATGAATGAAAAAGGTAACCGAATGATTTGATTTGACTTTTGTTTTCAATGTTCAATTTTAAAAACAAAAGCGTATGAAAACTTTAAACACCTTCAGTATTCTGTTTTGGCTAAAGCAAGCAAATGTTCAAAAAGGTAAATTCCAACCATCCTTCTTACAATTTGAAGGGTATCTAGATTTGTTTCTTACCATTGAATCCTTAATTAAGGTTTGTATTATGGCAAGTCATATGGATGAAGATACCGCAGGTGAAGACCATGGTTTGGATATTCGCAAGACTTTAGAAGTAGCAAGCCAGTTACTACCCTTTGAAGAAGGGGAATTTTTAGATGAGGCTTACGAACTTTTAATCCAAAAATCTTGAACCAATTTAAAGCGAATGACTATTGGTTTTAATTGGATTGGTTGTACTGTATATCTAAGAACTTAAGTACTTAGAAAAGTCAAGAAAGGAGGGAAGCGCAAGATGTGTCATTGTCATGACAATCTTGCTTTACGCCCGATGGTTGCAAAGAAGGTTAAAAAAATAGAAAAGCGATGAAACTGAAATGGACAGTCTACTTAATTTCGTAAATTGCATATAAGCTATTCACAAAAAAAAATGATATACCAACTACATCCTTTACTACTACAATTGCCTATAGGCACACGAAACCCAGATGACAATAGTCCTATCGATCTTACAAACGCATTTGATGTCATTGTATATATTATTCTGCCTGTACTAATGATTATTTTTTATATCCTTTGGAGAAATAAGAAAAAGAAAGATAAGAATTAAAATGTCCTGTAGATAACTTATTTATATTTTTCTTATATAAAATTAAAGTTCATCGCATAAAGCGCCCTGATTCGATTTTAATAAACGCTTATCTACCTGAACACTATACAAGATTAAATGAAATCGAATTTGTGCTGTATTTTGCTTACTTCTTTCAGAGCCAATCGCATTCCCTTTTTGATATGATTTTCTTTCAGGATTTGAAATTAGGAAAGGGCTATAAATAGGAGGGGATCGCCCTCCGTTTTATGCGCCCGCTAATTTCAAATGCTGTTCATTTGATACCAAAAAGGTAAGGCAGTCAAAGAAGTGGTTCAAATAAATTATTGAAATGTATATCGGTCGAAAACTACTAAAAAGTTGACCAAGCGAACGTAAGTCAAAAAGGAATTTTTCAAAAAAAACTATCAAATTAAATTACTTTTTGGCTTGTGTTCAAGACTTTTAAACGAGCCTTTTTTCCTGAAATGAAATGCAAGGAAATGGGGTGAGGACTACTATGTTTTACTTTATTTCAAAATATTCAACAGGCTACTATTTCTTGTAAAAGTAAGGGAGTGATATTCCGATTTGTCGCAAATAATTGCCATTTTACTGGGTTTTAAAAGCATTTGACGCAAAATGAAAAAATTTGAAAAAGTAAAATTCATATAAATAACTGATAATCAATTATTTATAAATAACATAAAATTTGTAACGTGGCTTTGCCCGTTACCCTCTTGCTATTCTTATTAAAAATACGGCCGGAATTATCTAGCATATTTTTTGATTTTGGTAAGCCTGAAAAAATAAACTTGGAGAAGTTCATGAACCAAAATTATAAATTCAATGTTGGTATAGAGCGTTTTGCATTTTTAACAGGGCGGAGTTTATCTGCATTCAAGCGAGATTTTAAACAAGTTTTCAATGAAACACCAAATCGTTGGTTAATTCAAAAAAGATTGCAAGAGGCTAATTTTCTTATGGAAAGGAAGAACAAAAAGGCTACTGAAATTTACCTGGATTTATTTTGAAGATTTATCTCATTTTTCATATTCCTTCAAAAAAATGTTTGGTTTTTCACCTTCTACAGTTTTGAAAAGATGATTATTAAAAAATTCATAAGCTAATTAGACTTATATAAAGTAACAATTGCTATAAGGTGTTTTTGTAATAAGAATGGAACTGTTAATTTGAATATTAAGCCGCATTTTGTGGCCATTAGAAGAAACAATTCACGTATTCTATATGCAGATAATAGTAGTTTGTTTTAATATAAATTGTAACTATTTAAGCACTTATTTTTATCGGTATAAAAGATTCATGGGTGTGATGCATTAGTATTTTCTCCTGTTTTTTGACCTCTAATATTTAGAGGTCAGGATATAAGGATTGTAATTTAGGTCAGACTGATGCGGTTTTAAATTGTGCAAAAAACAATTTATGCTATTGCTAGCGTATTTTTTATTCGATATTCATAAGTTTTATACGGAAAAAATGAATAATAAAGTTTACCTATGTCATAATGGTCAAAATGCTGTACCGCATTTAAATATTTGCTCGTATCTACTTCTAATTGCTCTAGTTTTTCTTGATAGGTTTTGGTGATAAGTGTATATGTTTTATAGGGAATACTGTTTTTTAAAAGACGATGTGCCTCTACCAATGTATTCCCGAACAACTTATTAAATCCATCAATTGAAAACTTGCCTATGGTACCATAATGCACCACTAGCTTTAACGATAGGCTGGTAACATTATGGTATAGGTTTTTGTAATAATCAATTTTCTTATTGAACTCTTTAAGCATTACTTCAAATTGAAGCAATATTTTCCTAATTGGGTAAATGTGGTCTAGTTTGTAGAACAGAATAGCATCTCCTTCAATTTCTGATATTCTAAAGGATAAGTAATTCGCTTTTATGATGGTATGCAACAGGTCTGAAATTACTTCTGCGCCTATTTCATTATCAATTTCTTTTACAAACTTTGAATAACCACTTATGTCTACAATAAAAATAATTCCTTTTGAACTTTTTTTCATGACAGTTGATTTTTATTAATGTGGTGTTCATTTTAATAGTCTACACTCCTTAATTAGGGAGTTATGCCAAGTGCTTTTATTAAGGTTACCCTGCCAATTAATTCTTGACCGAATAACTGCACGCTCAGTTGTTCTGCTTCTAAAACCTGTCGTTCTGCGTCTACGACATCTATGTAATTGACCAAGCCTTTTGTATACCGCTCACTAGTTAAATTAGCTGCATCTATGGCCGCACTTACAAATTCTTGTTGAGCCAATAATTGTTCGTGTATCCATTTTAATTGGGCATAGGAATTTTCTACTTGTTGATACGATAGCAAAAGTTGTTGGTTGTATTTTTCTTGATTTTCTTCTAGTTCACTTTTTCTTAATTTAATTTCTGAACGTTTTTTTCCACCTTCAAAAATGGGTAACGAAGCGGTGATACTTGCAACCCAATTTTTACTGTCGTCTTCAATTAAATTAGAACTATCGCCAGATAAATATCCATAAGAACCACTAACATGAAAAGAGGGGAGTAGTTGCTTCTTCTGACTTCTCGCTAATTTCTCTGAGGATTCTAGTCGCAACTTCGCCGCTTTTAAATCTGGTCTTTCCATGGTAACTAAATCTTTGTCTAAGAATAAAATTTCAGGAGGCATAAATTGAATCGATGTAGGTGCTATTGTAAAATTGGAAGCGTCTACCCCTGTTAATAAAGCTAGAATCAATTCAATTTCTGAACGTACTTTTTCATTGTTCTTTTGTTGAACCTGTACCGATGATAATTCTGATTTAGCTCTAAGAACATCTATTTGACTTACCAAACCAGCGCCATTTCTAATCGTTGTGATTTCTAGATTATGAACACGCGTTTCTTCGGTGTCTTTTAGTAGTTTTTTTTCGGCATCTAACTGCAGTAATAAAAAGTAGTTTTGCGCCACTTCGGTTATCACTTGTAGTGTAATGTCTTTTTTATTCTCTTCACTAGCACTGGTCAATAAATTACCAGCTTTTACTTGGTCTATGTTTTCGCCAAAAACATCTAGTTTATAATTCAAGGTCAACGGCATTTCAAAACTATTCAGGTTAACTCTGCTTAACTGACCACCAAACGGGTTGGGTCTATTACCCGAAAGCTCTTGCCGCATAAAAGAAGGCTCTAATCGTATGGTTGGAAACAAAGTAGACATCGCAATCCTTTTCTGCGCTCTTGCTTGTTCAATTTTGGTTTGAGCAATTTTCACATCGATGTTGTTCTTAATAGTGAGGCCTATTAGGCTATCTAATTGTTTGTATCCAAAAGATTTCCACCATTTTTTATTTCCCGTTAACGGTGGTGCCGTTTTAGTAATCGTGTCCCTGCCTATGAACAGGGCAGTGTTTTTTTGAGGTGATGATTGCCACCTCCACTTTTGAATACTATCTGTTTGGGTATGCCCTTGAAACATCACCAAAAAGAATGCTGTAAGTACTGTTATGTTTATCAAATATTTCATCTTTAACTATTATGCGTTTAATTGTGGTTCTTTTTTAATTACTAGTTTTCTACATAGCACATAGAAAACAGGGGTGAAGAGTAGGCCAAAGAAAGTAACCCCTAGCATTCCGCTAAATACTGCTGTACCTAAAGACCTTCTCATTTCGGCTCCTGCGCCTTGTGCTGTTACCAACGGAATTACCCCAAGAATAAAGGCAAAAGCAGTCATTAAAATTGGGCGTAATCGTAATCTTGCCGCTTCTTTTGCCGCTTCTTCTAAACTATAGCCTTGGTCTTCTAATTGTTTGGCAAATTCTACGATTAGAATGGCATTTTTACTCGCCAAACCAACCAATACCACAAGTCCTATTTGAGTAAGTATGTTATTATCCATGCCTACAAGCCCAACACCGAACATGGCAGATAGTAAACACATCGGGACAATTAGAATTACTGCCAATGGTAATACCCAACTTTCGTACTGTGCGGCCAATAATAAGAAGACGAACAATACGGCAAGTAGAAAGGCAATAACGGCTGTGTCGCCACTATTTTGTTGTTGGTATGCAATTTCTGTCCATTCGTAATCAATTCCTTCAGGTAGAATTTGTTCTGCAAGACGCTCCATAGCTGCTAGTGATTCACCAGAACTGAAGCCTGCCGATGCATTACCGGATAAGGCCAAAGCAGGGTAGAGGTTGTATCTTGGTACTCTTGCAGGACCAGAAATATTCTCTAATGTTCCTATAGCGCTTAAAGGAAGCATTTCGTTTTCCTTATTTTTTACACGAATACGTTTAAGGTCTTCAGGAGAATAGCGGTACTCACCATCCGCTTGAGCGGTTACCCTAAAAGTTTTCCCGTTTAGGTTAAAATCGTTTACAAACGCCGACCCCATATACACTTCTAGAGCACTGGAAATTTCCTCAATGGGCACTCCTAATTTTTGTGCTTTTTCCTTATCTAAATCAAAGAACAGCTGAGGAGAACTTGTGTTGAAAAAGGTAAATACATTGGTTAATGCAGGGTCTTGATTGGCAGCTGCCATCAGTTCATAACCGGATTGTAGTAATTGTTCATTACCCAAGCCAGCTCTATCTTGAAGCATCATTTTAAATCCACCTGCACTACCAATACCTCTTACTGGAGGAGGAGGAATAACGATTATAAAAGCATCGTCAATTGTGCCTAAAGAGCTCGTAAGTGTTTGCAGTAGTCCTTTATATGAAATCCCTTTTTCTTGTCGTATTGCAAAATCATCAAGTGCTGTAAAGATTACCCCAGCGTTAGAAGAGTTGGTAAATGTTGCAGCATCAAAACCAGTAAAGGCAATGGCATCTTTTACGCCGTCAATATTTAAAACACTATCAATGGCTTGTTGCATTACTTTATCGGTTCTTTCTAATGATGAACCTGGCGGTAGTTGTATTACCGATATAAAATAACCTTGGTCTTGTTCTGGAATAAAACCTGTTGGTACTCTATAAAAAGCAAAAACCGTAAGTGCGATTAGGCCTACATATACGAGTATTACCACTTTTCTTTTACGAATAAAACTAGTTGTAATACGGCCATATTTATCAGATACCCAATCCATACCTTGATTAAACTTGGCAAAGAATTTAGGTACAATACTCATTCTAGCTACATCGGTATGTACTGGTGTTTCGCTATGTGGTTTCATAACAATGGCTGATATTGCCGGACTTAGCGTTAAAGAAACAAACACAGAAATCATGGTAGCAACAGCAACGACTACCCCGAACTGACTGTAAAACTTACCGCTAATACCATCTAAGAAGAGTGTAGGTAAAAACACCGCTACCAGTACAAGCCCCATAGCAATTAAGGCACCACCTACTTCTGTCATGGTTTTTTCAGCTGCTTTTCTTACACCGAGGCCAGCTTTTAAATTCCGTTCCATGTTTTCGACCACGACAATGGCATCATCGACCACAATACCAATGGCAAGTACAAGTCCAAACAAGGTTAAACTGTTTAAAGAATAGCCTAGGGCTTGCATTACAGCAAATGTGCCGACTAAAGAAACCGGTATGGCTAGAATAGGAACTATAGCAGCCCTCCATGTTTGAAGGAAAAGGATAATCACTAAGATTACCAGTATAATGGCTTCAAAAATAGTACCCCCGACTTCGTCAATAGATTGTTGAATAAATTCCGTAGGATTGTAAGCGATACGGTATTCTATGTCTTCAGGAAAATCTTCTGAAACTTCTTTCATGGTGCTTTTTATAGCATCGGCTGTTGCTAGGGCATTGGTTCCAGGTCTTTGAAAAACTGGTAAAGCAACTGCGGGAAATTTGTTTAAATATCCCTTGGTAGCGTAGCCTGCAGCACCTAATTCAACTCTACCAATATCTTTAAGTCGAACGAGTTCTCCATTTGCACCATTTCTAATAATTACGTTTTCAAAATCTTCAATAGTATTTAACCTTCCTTGCGTTTGAATGTTAATTTCAAAAGCATTTTGGTCAGTAAGAGGTTGTTGGTTCAATGTTCCACCTGCAATTTGAACATTTTGAGCACGTAAGGCTTGTAAAATTTCATTTGGTGTCATGTCTAGATTCGCAATTAAATCTGGATTTAACCAAATACGCATGGCATACTGGTCACCACCGAACATTCGTACCGCACCAACCCCATCAATTCGTGATAATTTATCAATGATTTGAAAATTGGCATAGTTGGCCAAATAGGTTTGGTCATACGTACTTTCAGGAGATATCATGTGTATCACCATCATTAAATCGGGTGCACTTTTTTGCGTAGTTACACCCAATCTTCGTACTTGTTCTGGTAATCTTGGTTCTGCAATGGCTACGCGGTTTTGAACTAAGACCTGCGCGGCATCTACATCAACACCTTGTTTAAAGGAAACGGTAATTTCTAAGACACCATCATTAGTGGCTTGAGAAAGCATATAAATCATACCTTCTACACCGTTTATTTCTTGTTCTAAAGGAGTGGCGACAGTCTTTGAAATTGTTTCTGCACTGGCTCCTGGATACATGGCTCGTATAACTACCGTTGGTGGAGCAACTTCAGGATATTGAGACACCGGAAGCGCAAAATAGGCCAATCCACCTACAATCAAAATGATGATTGATATGACTATGGATAAAATGGGCCGTTTTATAAAATTATGGCTAAAATTCATTTTAATTTTTATTAGTTTTTGCTTTGTTTTTAGGAATAGGAATCCTGCCCTAGCCCCAAATATTGAGGCTAGATGCTGAGATTCAATAACTAGTTGTTTTTATTTTTGTGCGCTGGCTACTGCATCATTATTAGGAATTAGGAAAGTATTTTTCTTTGGGTCAACTACCATTCCTGGTCGTATTTTAAGTAGATTACCCACCACGATTCTATCTTCGCTAGTAACACCATTAAGTACAATTCTATACTTCTGATTATAGAGCTTGCCTAGATGAACAGGTTTAACATTAATTGTATTATTTTCATCTATGGTATAAACAATTTTTTGAGATTGATTGGAGCCAATTGCTTCATCTGGAATAAGAATGGCGGATTGTTTTTCTTTAACCAATCTAATTCGACCGAACATACCTGATTGCAAACTCATTTCATCATTATTAAAAACAGCCCGTTCTCTTACCGTACCCGTACTTTTATCTACTTGGTTGTCAACAAAATCTAACACACCTTCTCTTGTGAAATCTTCTTCATTTGAGAGTTTTACTTTCACTTTTTGAGCGCTATTGTTTTTGATGTTGTTTGAAAATCCGTTTTCATCCCCTTCAAAATAAAAATGAATAGGATTGATTGTTAAGATTGTAGACAATATCGTAGCATTGAATGAGCCACCGGAAATATAGTTTCCTTTATCAATAAAATCTTCACTGATAATACCACTAATTGGCGCTTTTATTTCCGTATAGCTAAGGTCTAATTGTGCTTGTGCTAAATTTGCTTTAGCAGCCATTAATCGTGCTTCGGCCGATTTCGAAATTTGCTGACGTTGTTCAACTTCTTCGCTAGAAACCGCTCTAGAATCTTGTACAGATGCGATACGGTTGTAATCACTCTCTGTTCTGCTTAAATTTGCTTCTGCTTCTAATTTTTGAGCTTCTGCTTGTTTTAAGGCAATGTAAAAGGGGCGTTGATCTATAACGAAAAGTACTTGTCCTTTCTTTACGGCATCACCATCTTTAAAGCGTACATCTTCAATGTACCCATTGATTTTTGAACGAATATCTACACGTTCTGAGGCATCAAATCTACCAATATAGTCTTCCCAATCATTTATATTTTCCTTTACAGGGTTAATGTAAGCAACAGGAAGAAGTGCTGCATTTTGATGTGAAGCTTTTGACTCTGTGCAGGCATTTAACAATGCTAATGAGGCAATTAAGAGTATGCCGATTATAGTTCTTCTATAGTTTATTTGTATAATTTCTATTTTCATTTTTCTTATGTTTTTAGTAATAGTTGACCAGTCGGTTAGCAATAATGTAAAAAAAATTATGTTTTATTAATAATTTAATAGATCAGTGAATTCAACTGCAGATAATATCTTTAGTTGAAAATTTAAATGGAATTGATTAAAGTTTTTAATAGTTATATTTTAATAGTTGACCAGTTGGTTATTGATTGTTAGCTCATAGGTTCATTTTTAGATTTAATTGTATTTGATTAAAACAGGTCTTATAGTTGACCAGTTGGTTATTAATAAGGCAAAAAAAATTAATTTAAAATAACAGCTAAGAACTTTAAAAAGTTATCAAGTGGTTCAGAACTTTTGGTTTCTTTCATAGAGGTTAACATGCCTTTAAATGAGTCTTCAACAAAATCAACAATTTTATCTGCTTCTATTGGGTTTGTAATTTCTTTGGCATCTTGTGCTTTTTTTACAACATCTCTAACTTGTAATCTTATCTTTCTTTCTTCAGCTACAATAGTGGTTCTTATTTTTTCGCTGTGTTCGGCCATTTCGGTTCCCATATTAGAACCCATGCAGCCTAATGTGCAATTTAATTGTTCTTTAATATATTTCACCCTTAGATTATAAAAGTTAAAAATACTTTGTTTAGGAGCTGCATCTGCGTCTTTAAAAATATCCTTAATAATATTATTTCTTTTGTTTTCAAAATACTTTTCGAGTACTTTAACTACATAATCTTCTTTAGAATCAAAATAAAAATAAAAAGAACCCTTTGGCACTTCAGCCGCATTTACAATGTCATTAACGCTAGTTCCGTTATATCCTTTAGACCAAAGAATACTTAGGCCTTTTTCTACCAGATAATCTGATTTTTCGATATGTTTTAAACTAGCTGCCAAATTTTATTTATTTATAATGGCTACAAATATATGACCAGTCGTCTATTGCCTAAAACTAATAATGTTATTTTTTTGTTAATAAATAATATTGTAGATAAGGCAGTCAAAGTGAACTACCTACAGCGGATGAAAGTGAGCATAGCAAGCTATGTGTTTTTAAGTCTATTCTTACTGTGGTTAAATTTGCGGTATATTTTTTAATGCATTTTATAGGAAGGATAATATATGCTAAACATATCTATATATAGATATAGAAAAATAAAACTTTCCTAAAACGCTCAAACATCGAGTAACTAGGTAAGGTATATTGGTTGCAACAAATCGCTCTTAATTTTACGATTTGCTATAGATAGTCCTTAATAAAATGAATTTTTTGAAAAGATTTTCAGAATAAAAATAAATATCCTTCGATCATGATTTTATTATATACAAATGTTATATTTATTCAATCAGAAAGTAAAGCATTTTATTTTAAGCCGTGTATAATTAATTGCTTGGTTTTAGCCAATTTACGAAAGTCCTCGCGGACTTTCTATCTGTGTTTTATTTGCTAACTTTAGTGCTTAAAACACGCAACTAATCATACACAAACACGTTAGACATAATAGGCTGAAAAAATCTACCGGCAAAGAGAAGCTCATATTAATTAAAACTCTCCATTGACACTACCTCATATTTAGCTTGCCATACTTTAATTGCTTCTAATATAGGTAGAAATGCCAATCCCTTTTCAGAAAGTTTATAGTCTACCCTTGGCGGTAATTCTTTATAAGCCGTTCGTTCTAATAAACCATCTTCTACCAGCTCTTTAAGCTGTTCAGTTAGAACTTTCCTCGAAATATGGGGTATTATAGCATCTAACTGACCAAAACGTATGGTACGGGTACCCATTACATTAATAATAATCGGCTTCCATTTATTGCCAATAGTGCCAATAGCCCTTGTAAATGGACAATTTGAATTACAAAATTTTTCGTCTCTCATATTTTTTTAAAATTAGTAGTTACCAAATAGTAACTAGAATAAACTATAACAGTTACAAATATAAACTAATGATAGTATCTTTGCGAAACAAATTTAGAAAAAAATAATAAAATGAGTAAATTAAAAAACAAAGTAGCGGTAGTTACAGGAGCAGCAAAAGGAATAGGGGCAGCAATAGCAACACACTTTGCCGAGGAAGGTGCAAAGGTTGTTGTAAATTATGCTTCGAGCCAAGAAGAAGCAAATAAAGTGGTAAAATCCATAATCGAAAATGGAGGTGAAGCCATTTCGATACAAGCCGATGTATCTAAAGAAGTCGATGTTATCAGGCTATTTGAAGAAACCAAAAAGGCTTTCGGTAATGCGGACATTTTGGTAAACAATGCAGTCTATCAACAATACTTACCCATTGAAGATGCAACGGCAGAAGCTTTTCATAAGCATTACAATGTCAATGTTTTGGGGGCTTTACTTACCATTCAGTCAGCAATAAACCATTTTGGGGATAAAGGTGGAAATGTAATCAATATAAGTTCTGGGGCAAGCAAAATGCCGATGGCGGGCGTATCATTATATTCGTCAACTAAAGCAGCAGTAGATGCCATAACAATTTCTTTGTCCAAAGAACTCGGTGCAAAAAAAATCCGTATCAATTCCATTCTGCCGGGCGCAACGGAAACAGAAGGCGCTCATAATGCGGGTGTAACTACTGGTAGTGAGGCTGAAGAAATGTTTATCACACATACACCACTAGGTCGTAGAGGTCAGCCCAAAGATATAGCAAAGGCTGCCGTATTTCTTGCTTCCGATGATGCAGCTTGGATTACAGGAGAACAAATTTCCGTATCAGGCGGTATGTATGGATTTTAAGCTAAAATCAATTTGCAAATAATGGATATCACAGCACAAATAGAAACTTTAAAAAATCAAAGGAAAAACTTGCTATCGCAAGTAGAACGTTTGAGTTATGAAACTTTAGGGTTTATACCAGAAGGTAGTAACAATAATATACTTTGGAATCTTGGTCACATTTTAGTGGTACCACAATACCACTTTTACATAGCTAATGGCCATGCACCGAATGTTGATCCATATTATATTCAAAATTATATGTCAGGTTCTAAACCAAAAGCTACAGATATTGGTAAAGAGTATAATGCCATAAAGGAAGCATTGCTGCCAACTTTAGATGTATTGCAATCAGATTATAAAAAAGGAATATTTGAAGGCTTTAAAGCATTTGGCAATTTAGATTTCGCAAGTACATTAGAATTATTGACTAAACATGAAGCGGGTCATATAGTTAAAATCAAAAACTTATTGAGTCTGTCTTAATAGACTTTAAAAAAAAGGTCTTGTTAATCTTTAAAAAATTAAAATAATGAGTAAATTAAAAAATAAAGTAGTGGTAATTACAGGTGGCAATAGCGGTATTGGATTTGGCATTGCCCAAGAATTTAAAAATGAATATGCTAAAGGAGTTATAGTAGGCAGAAATCAGGAAACTTTAGAGAGTGCTCGAGAGCAACTTGGCGATGATTTTATGGCAATAAATGCCGATGTAACAAACGTCTCCGAACTAGAAGGCGTGTTTAAAGAAACATATGATAAATTCGGAAAAATAGATGTCGTTGTAGCGAACGCAGGTGCCGGAACTGTAGGAACCGTAGAAAATATTGATGAAGCTAATTATGACAAGTCAATGGATTTAAACTTAAAGAGTGTATACTTTACAGTAAATAAGGCACTTCCTTATATGAATGATGGTAGCTCTATTATTCTTATCGGGTCAAATGCAGCACATCGGGCATATCCATCATTTGGGCTATATGGTGCTGCAAAAGCAGCTGTAATCTTTTTAGCAAAAGCATTTTCAAACGACCTTTTAAATAGGAAGATTAGAGCGAATGTAATCACGCCAGGTACAACAGATACACCGGCATTTGAGAAGTTTGTTCCCACAGAACAACTTGAAGGTCTGAAAAAACACTTCGCAGAACAGATGCCGATAGGCAGAATTGGTCAGCCATCTGACATTGGTAAAACAGCAGTTTTCCTTGCATCTGATGACTCATCATTCATACTTGGTGCCGAACTAATTGTTGATGGTGGAATGACCTATTTAGCAAAGTAATTAATAAGTTTATCATTTATATAAATTTGTAATTTACACAAGTAATTGATGAACCAACCTTTTACTTGTGTATTTTTACTGTGATAGAAAAAAGCCCAGCAGATAATAAAGATGTATATAAAACATAGCTAATATAGGCTTTCCGAGAGGTTTTTGTATATTTACAAAGTCCACCAAATTTTTTAATATGGCTTTTTGAGAAATGTATTTTTAGGATACTTTAATGAAATGAATTAAGAACTAAAGAACAATCAGTAAGGTTAGAAACTAATTTAGTGTAAAGGCTAATCTTTAACTTGTGTAAACTATGTGCCTTAACGAACATTTGAATCAACCTATGAAATATATTTTATTATTCTGTCTCTGCTTTTATTTTACGAACACATTTAGTCAAATAAACGAAAACGAAAAAAAAGAGAGTTTCATTAAAATTTGGGGTTTATTAAAATATTATCATCCAGAAATAAGTGACGGAAAATATGATTTCAATAAAGAGTTTATTAAAGAATATCAAAAGTTAGAGTTAATTGAAACAAAGGAAGCTTTTGATAAGGAAATGGTTGATTGGATAGAAGGTTATGGGATAAATGAACTTGTAGCAAAAGAAAACGTTATACAGAATGAGTTTTTTACCAAAAATTATAACTTCAAATGGATTAATGAATCAAATTTTAATTCCAAACTTTTTGATTTACTAAATGGGTTGAAAAACAACCTCAATTACAATAACCATCACGCAAAGGTCAAAAAATTAAGTAGTTCAGTAGATTTTAGCAATGAAATTCCATTAGCAAATTTTGATTCTTCTAAAAAAGAGCATAGACTACTATTTCTTGCTTCATTTTGGAATGCAATGAATTATTGGAATGTAAATATTTACTTGACTGATACACCATGGGAAAAGGTACTAAACCAACTAATATCAGATTTCACTTCCAGAGAAAAGGAAAACTTTGAAAAAGCTAAAGAGAATTTGTTCAGCAAATTAAATGATTCACATTCAAATTACGGATACAGTTACACGCTTAATTTATTGAACAAGTTTCCAAACTTTGGAGGGAAAATAATAAATGATTCGTTAGTAATAACTTCCATTTATAACAAAAAAGTGTTTCAAGAGGATTCTTTATTTAAAGGAGATATAATTTACGCAATAAATGGTATAACATTAAATGAATATTATCAAAGTAAATTTTCTGATGTAATAAGCGTTTCAAATCAAAATTATTTAAAAAGAGCTATTGAAAAAACATATTTATTAGCTTCGACTAAAGATTCAGTTCTTGTTAATATATTAAAAACAAACGGTCAAAATATAAAGCAATACATCCAATTAAGTCCTCTAAAATATCCCGCCGAAAAATATATGCGCTTACGACCTTCAAAAACTGAAAACTGGAAGGAGTTAAACACAGAAATTGGATATATAAATTTAAACTATATTGACAAGAAGCAATTAAAGCAAGCATTTAACTATTTTAACCTTTTTAAAGGCGTAATTATAGATTTGAGAAACTACCCAAGAAATATTGGCGCATCAGATATTGCGAAACACCTTTATCCTGAAAAAACCACATTTTTAAAAGCACTAACATCTATAAAACCGTCTTATGGTGATTATGGTTCTAATACAGCTTTAAGTTTCATAAACAATCCTTTTGAAGCTGGAACGAGGAATAAAGCCTATTTTAAAGGAAAAATAGTCCTATTAGTCGATAGAACAACAGCAAGTAAAGCAGAGTGGATGGGAATGGCAATTCAAGCATCACCAAACTGTACAACTATTGGAGAACAAACTTTTGGCGCGGTGATGAATAGAAATCAAATACCGCTCATAGATGGTACCACAATTGACTTTACAGGAGTTGGAGCATTCTACCCAAATGATGAAAGCGTACAGCGAAAAGGATTAAGATTAGATTATGAAATAAAAGAGAGTGCATTGCACTATGACAATAATTTATATATTGAGAAAGCGATAAAATTGATTGACCAAGAATAAAAAACTTTTGCCAACAAAGAACTGAGATAAAAAATAGGCAAATTCTTCATTAATTTGATAAATTAGTATTCTAAGCTATATTGAAACGTAAGTTTCATCGTATGGCCTTCCTGATTTTGAAATAGCAAAACACTTTTTAAATTGTATGCACTTAATTGCTAATGCAAATTTACCCATTAACCTTTATCTCAATTTCATATTTGCTTTATATTTGTTAAATTGTAGCTTAAAGCGCACAACAAACCATTTATAAGTGCATTAAAATTAGAACTCCAACTACCAACCTATGATTGTATACAATGGTCATCATTTAAATGTCAGATTTGAAAAAAAAAATAACCTTTTTGTTAATTCTTGGAAAAAACCACCTGAAACTACCGAAATATTTAAAAGTGAACTATTAGAATACCGTAAGGCTCTAGAGAAAGTGAACCCGACTCAAATTATATGGTTGCAACAAAATTTCACTTTTAAAATTGATGATGAAACAAAATTATGGGTAGAAATTAATATTTTAAAACCAAGGTTTGATGCTGGTTTTGTAATTGCTGATAAAGATGGGTTTCACCCCATTGCTTTTGTTGTTGGCCAGGATGTGCTTTCTCATATGGAAGTTATGGGTGTGTTTAACGAACCCTCTCCTAGTGTTTTTAATCCTAAACACTTTGCTAACGAGCAAGGAGCTAGAGATTGGTTGAACAAAGAGTTTTCTTTACCTTTAAAAGAAGCTAAAAAGACCGAACTTATTTATAGGGGATTGAATGATGAGGGTGATGCTATTATTGAATTTCGAAGCTCTCCTACTGATATTGAAAATACAATAAAATCTTTCAAAACAATAATTGAAGAAAATGATTTTATAAAAAAGAATCTAAATAAATATACTACCCTCACAAAAAGAGAAAATGAGGTATTATTACATTTAGGTAAAAGAGAAAAGCATCAAGAAATTGCAGATAACCTTTTTATTTCAATACACACGGTAAGAGACCACATAAAAAATATTAAACAAAAGCTTGATGTTAAATCTAATGCAGAGCTTTTTCAATATTTTAATGCTTATCTGAAACAGTAACTAATAATCTTTTAACAAAACCCTTACTTGTGGGGATTGTTTCGTTTTCATAATTACGTTTTTTTTGTATCTCAACCAAAAACCAAATTATGAAATTCAAATTTTTAGTATTACCTGCTTTTTTAGTACTTTTTTTAGGATGTGGAAAAGAGCAAGAAGCTATAGACGATGATAGCGAAAAGCAAATTGAAAATAACATTTCAATAGAAAATGACGATATAAACACCTATGAGGTCGTTACATTTAATATTGCTGATACAAACTTAAAAGATTCTTACACAGCTAAACTAGGAAACACAGATGTAATTCTCAATAAAATAGACGATACAACATTAGGTCTATTAATACCAGCTATTGATAATGGAACATATACTTTAGATTTTGAACTAGGCAATATTGATATAAATGTTACTCAAACTACATTAGAAAAAGCCAAAGAGGTAGTCTTAAATGAATATAAGGCTAAGGTTGAAGAAAACTTTTCACCTACAACAGCAATTCCAAAATCACAGGGAGCTGCTATTCTTGAGAATATTTTTGCGAATGCCACGGAAGACGAAAAACAGGCGATAGCTCTTTTTTTTGAAGCTAATAAAGAAGTTTTAAACGAAATAATTTATTCACGAAGTTCAATAAGTAATAAGGATCACGCAGAATTAAATGAGAGAGCAAGAAAGTTCAATATAAATGTGCTACAACTTGGCATTGGAACTGTTGCGGTTGTAGGAGCCTCTGCCTTAGGAGCTACAGGTGTTGGAGCTATATTAGCAGGCGCTGGACTTGGGCTTATGTATGATAGCATACCGGATGCATTAAATGAAGGACAAGGAATGATCAATGAAGGGACGCGTCAAGTTGATTTTGATATTATTGTTGGATCTTCATCAGGTAAATCACACCATACTGCGGCTAAAGACGGTAGCTTCACTTTTATAAACAAACAAGCAAATTTGTTAAGTGCAAATTATGGTATTAGAGGTTTAGATAAAACTGACAGAGTTTTAAAGGATATATATTTCTTTAAAACTTTTTTCTTCGCTTCTGACAAATTAAACAAAATTACGGGTGGTTTAAACGCTGTAATTAATTTAGTAAATGAAATTCCTTTTGTAAATATTCCATTATTCAATTCTATTACTATTCCAGAAAATGGTACTGTTAAAAATGAAATTTTAAATTCTGAAGAATTTCCGAACTATTCATTTTCTGTTTCAAACGGAAAAGTTAGCATAAACCCTAAATTTAAAGAAGACGGACAAATTGAAATAATATTCACCGCTGATGAGTCATTAGATTTATCTGAGCCTATTGAATTTCAAATGACGGTTGACTATAAAGATGAATTTAATAACCTAACCAATACGTATGATATTAAATTAGGCGACGAATTTAATTTAATTGGCAGTTGGAATGTTGAAAATGTAGACACTACCAGATATGATACAGGAACAGCGTCTTGTAATGGTATATCCAATCAATATTCAACTGATATATCCATAAAATTTAATTTTTCTGAGCAAACTGGTGTAGATACTACATTAAAAACGGTAGAAGAATATCAAAATGAAATGTGTACTGCAAACGGTTGGCAAGGTAATTACGAGGTATATACCGATACCGTAAAAGGTTATTTTGACTGGTCAATTACTGGTAATACACTTATTACTGTTTATGATAATGGTACAGACTCTTACAACAATGCTTTAAATATTATTGATAACAACACTATTCAGATTACTACAGAAGATGGTGATGTTATTACTTTAAAAAGAGAATAATATTTACTCATTAAACAAAAAACTCCTTCTTGAAAAAGAAGGAGTTTTTTGTTTAAGCCTTTAGCAACTTTTATTTGACCCGTCCTGAAATATGTATACAAAAAACAACTTAAGATGTATGAAAATGATAGATGCGTGAGATGTTATATTGGGAGAGCTTCAAGCTCAAGATTCTCGCAGAATTTACTAAAGAGAACTATTCCAAAAGACAGATAGCATTATCTTACGGGGTACGATTTAATAGGATTAATGTACGGATTAAAAAGATAGCACTAAGCTAAAAATCATTATCTTAGTATCAAAATAAAACAATAGGCATTATCAAATAGGTTACTTACTCGGTTACTAAGAACATCTTTAAGAATGTAACTGATTGATTTTTAAAAACATGGGATGGTTTTGCAACATTCTGCCACCCCGACAAAAACCTCTGTGAAAGCAGAGGTTTTTTGTTTTTAAGAACCTAATCAGAATTGATGTGTTTGGAATAAAAAACGTGAATAACTTAAATCATTTTAATTCTTATTTTCTTGAATTGTTAGGCATGGTATTCTGCTAAATAAGCAACAAAACAATAAGTACCACCATTGGATTTTAGAACGTGTTAAAGTCTTTTTTTATTTAACTACTATATTCAATTGAATATCAGATGTTTTGATCAGATTAGTAATAAAATAAAAATTTGATGTTTTACTGCTAAAGAATTAAGTCTAGAAATCGTTACACGATCAAGTCAATATTTAATAGTTGAAAGATTAAAGCTTTATTTTTTATATAAATAGCTCTTTTATTTATTGTTATAATACCCTCATCTTTAAATTGTTTTAAACTTCTACCTAGGCTTTCAGGTGAAGTACCTATAATATTTGCTAAATCTTCTCGCGTTAAATCAATACCTTGATGTTCTTTATACTGTTTTTGAAATCGATTATCTAAAATAAGTAGATTAACTGCCAATCGTGCGTTTTGGTTTTTTTGTGCAAGCACGGCTATGATATTCGCTAAAACGCCAAATTCATGTCCAATATTTTTTATAAAAGTTTGTTGCAAAGTAGGAATGTTTTGTAGCAGTTGAAAAAAAACATCTTTGGGTATAAAATTTACTTCTAAGTCTTCCAGGGCCTCACAAGAATCTTGATAGCGCTCTTCACCAAATAAGGCATGATATCCTAGTACATCGCCAGTGGTGTAGATGTAAAAAATTTGTTCTGTACCGGAAAACCCTTTTTTAATTTTTTTTGCTTTCCCTTTTTTAATTTGAAAGATTCCTGTTGGTATTCCATCTTCATAAAACAAGAGACTCCCTTTTTTTATAATTAAGGGTTCCATTGCATCAAATACTATTTTTTTTTCATTAGCATTTAATGAATCAAATAGCAGATTACTTTGAAAATCAAATTTGGAATAGAAATTTTTCATACCGCAAATATATACTAAAAACAAGATAAATATATAACATTTGTTAAGTATAAAAATAACATATGTTGTATATTTGATTTTTATTTAATGAAATGTAAACTATGAATGAAAGCAAAATTAGTCTTGTTAATGGCAAATTGCATGTTCCAAATAAACCGATAATTCCGTTTATTGAAGGAGATGGTACTGGCCCAGATATCTGGAAAGCCACAAAATTAGTAATTGATACTGCTGTTAAAAAAGCATATGGTGATTACAGAGAAATTAAATGGAAAGAAGTATATGCTGGTGAAAAGGCCTTTAAAAAAAATGGTGAGTGGTTGCCCGAAGCGACTATTAAAAGTATAGCGAAATACCTCGTGGCTATTAAAGGACCATTAACAACACCAATAGGTGGTGGTATGCGTTCTCTTAATGTGGCCTTACGTCAAAAACTTGATTTATATGCTTGTATACGACCCGTTAAATGGTATGAAGGTGTGCCTTCTCCAGTTAAAGCTCCAGAAAAAGTAGATATGGTTATTTTTAGGGAAAACACAGAAGATATTTATGCCGGAATAGAATGGTTGAATGGTACTCCCGAACTTGAAAAAGTGAAAAATTTTCTAATCAATGAAATGCATGTTACTGCAATTCGGTTTCCCGATACTGTATCTATTGGAATTAAACCCGTCTCCAAAGAAGGTACAGAACGTTTGGTAAGGGCAGCTATTTTATACGCTATAGACCATAAAAAGAATTCGGTGACTATTGTACATAAAGGCAATATTATGAAATTTACCGAGGGAAAATTTAAAGAATGGGGCTATCAATTGGCCAAAGATGAATTTGGAGCCAAAGACTATGAAGGAGGGCCTTGGCAGGTTATTACCAAAAATGGACATCAAGTAATTATCAAAGATGTCATCGCCGATGCATTTTTGCAACAAATTATTTTGAGACCCAATCAATATGATATTATTGCAACCCTAAATTTAAATGGAGACTATATTTCAGATGCTTTGGCTACTATTGTAGGCGGAATAGGTATAGCACCTGGGGCAAACATTAATTATAAAACGGGTGTTTCTATATTTGAAGCTACGCATGGAACGGCACCCAAATATAAAAATCAGGATAAGGTGAATCCTTCCTCTGAAATCCTTTCTGGAGTAATGATGTTGGAATATTTAGGTTGGCAAGAAGCTGCAAACCTTATAGTCAAAGGATTAAAAGGAGCTATTCATGAAAAAACGGTAACCTATGATTTTGAAAGATTAATGAAAGGTGCGACACTACTTAAATGTTCTGAATTTGGAAAAGCAATTGTTGATCATATGTAAATTCATCAGAGCAAAAAGTAGCTATCACCAATTGGAAGATCGGCAATGCATAGGGGAACCAAATGCCATAGTATTTTAAAATTACAATACCCATGTTGCCAAATTGGAAATTTATGCGCCATTCCAGGGGGGTGTTTACAGGAATCTTGGAAATGCCTCATAAATGCTCGCATTGTAAGCAAGGTATTAAGCTTGAACCAAGATTTTATACTGCTGCTTTATGGATTAGCTATCAAACTAGTGTTTTTAATTTTTATCCTAATAATCCTATCAGGATTTTCATTGGATCGTGGAATGGATTTTTTAAAATTATTTGCCCATTACTTATACACTTTAGTTTCGTGTTACAGATTCCTATAATACGCATTTCAAGAGCTATTTTATTGAATGTGACCATAGATTATGCAACAAAGTAGTAAAATATAGTAAACGTAATAGTTATAAAATAATTAATCAGTAAACCAATGCGAAAAGAATTTACACCAAAATTATTTTCTCTTTTAAAACAAGGAATCTCAAAAGAAACTTTAACAAAAGATATTCTTTCGGGTTTAATAGTGGGGATAGTCGCTTTACCCTTGGCCATCGCTTTTGCTATTGCCTCCGGTGTTTCTCCTGAAAAAGGGATCTTAACTGCAATTATTGCAGGGATAATTATTTCAACTTTTGGAGGAAGTCGGGTTCAAATAGGAGGGCCAACAGGAGCTTTTATTGTAATTGTATATGGTATTGTTCAACAATATGGGACCGATGGGTTAACCATCGCTACTTTTATGGCCGGCTTTATCATTATTGGTTTTGGATTGGCGCGGCTTGGAAATTTGCTAAAATACATTCCATATTCGCTCATAGTAGGTTTTACAAGCGGAATTGCACTCATTATTTTCTCTTCACAAATTAATGATTTTTTTGGACTCCATATCGCGAAAGTGCCTGCTGATTTTGTAGATAAATGGATCGCATATTTTAATAATTTCCACAAAATAAATTGGTATGCTATTGGCATTGCCGTCGCAACGATAATTATTACGTTATATTTTCAAAAAATAATAAAAAAGGTTCCAGGGTCTATTATTGCCATAGTTTTAGCGACAATTGCTGTAAAACTATTTGATATTCCAGTAGATACCATTGAAAGTAATTTTGGGGATATTCCAAACCAATTGGGCTTACCTCATATTCCAAAGGTTAATTTCGATACCATTCAAGCCCTTATCCAGCCAGCATTTGCCATTGCTATCTTGGGAAGCATAGAATCACTCCTTTCTGCAGTGGTTTCAGATTCCATGATTGGAGGAAAACACCGCACAAATATGGAATTGGTAGCACAGGGAGCAGCAAACATAGTCTCGTCTCTCTTTGGTGGTATTCCAGCTACAGGAGCCATTGCTAGAACTGCAACTAATGTAAAAAATGGAGGTCGAACACCAATTGCCGGTATCATTCACGCTTTGGTTTTATTGGCTATTATGCTTCTATTTGCGCCCTATGCCAAATTAATACCTATGTCATGTCTAGCTGGTATTTTAATGGTTGTCGCGTACCATATGAGTGAATGGAAACAATTCAGATCTATTCTAAAAGGCAATAGAATGGATATTATTATTTTATTAACCACTTTTTTTCTTACCGTTATTTTTGATTTGGTAATTGCCATAGAAATTGGGATTGTATTAGCTAGTTTCATGTTTATGAAAAGAATGAGTGAATCCGTTAATATTCAGGATTTTTCATCTGAAAATGAAAATAGCGAGCATCTGTTTGATGAAGAACTTTTGGATATACCTAAGGGAGTTATTTTATATGAAATTAATGGGCCTCTATTTTTTGGGGCAGCCAGACAATTTCAGGAGACTATTACCAATACGCATTTACAACCCAAAGTTATCATTATAAGAATGCGCTATGTGCCATTAATTGATGCTACAGGATATCAGAGTATCAAAGAAATAATAAAAACTTATAAGGCACGAAAAATTAAAGTAATAATATCTGGTATTGGAAAACCATTGAGGAAAGATTTTGAAAAAAATGAAATCTTCACCTGCATAGCAAGTGATTTTGTTGTAGAAGAAATTCATACCGCTATTAAAAGAGCTAAAGAAAATTTGTAGTATTTCATCCCATTGGAACTACCTGCAGCAATGTGAGATTCTTTTTGTGGTAACACATATACACCTTGATTTACCGACGTTTTCAAAATTGAAATGGAACCAGCAAATAGTACCCAATATAGTAATTTTACTAATCGCTCTTTTCCACTATAAACGAATAGCAATGTTCCTATTTTTATACAATTCAATTCGTCTAGTATTGAATGATTTAAGTGCTTTCATAGCAATAAAATCATCATCATGTTCGGTTTTAGATTTGATTTTGAATGAGGTCTAAATTTCTACTTATAGCAATCAAAATTTCTTTATCCAAAAATTAAGGTTACCATCAAAAGCGGTAAATTCTAAATCAAAACCCTCTGGAATTTCTAACCATACACTCCAATACGTAACTAGCCGAGTTCCAATAGGTGTTTTTTTTAATTGATTTTCGACATATTTTGAATAGGTAACATATAACTTTTCTTCAAGAGGAATAGTCTTATCGATTGCGAGGAAACGTCCAATATTTTCATAAAAAGAATTATAAAAATAAAAGGCATCATATGCAGAAAAAGAAACTTGTGTGATATTGGAGTGAATGAATTCTACATTATTTACGTGATGCTTTTTTGCTATCCTTTGAGATAATTTTACAAGCCCCTCTCGTTGCTCAACACCATAAAAACTACCTTTTGTTGAAGCAGCTCCTATTAAACAAAATTTTCCCGCTCCAGATCCAATATCCAAAACTTTACATTTTGGTTTATCCACTAAATAATCGGCAGCTAATTTGGCGACTTCCACAGGGGTCCAATGGCACTCAGAAAGCTTTTTAATGCTCAAAGGATAAAGGGTATTAAAATGAGTGTCTTCAATGTCAATATTTAATTGTAGGTTTTTGAATATCATTTTATCAATGGGGTGTATAACTATGAAAAGTTAATAAGGAGCCAGAATCTATTGTTGCATTTAAAAGCGCTAACCCGTATTTGTATGGAACCTTTTTTAATAAGACATCTAGATGCATTAGTTTATTTTAAATCCTCTAGCGTTCACCCTATAGATTTGCATTGCCTAACGCTTGGCTAGACTCTAGTTTTTGAATTTGGGCTAAAATTACTTTGCCTAAAGGTAGAAAAAGATTTGATACTGTTTTTACAGCTTCTACCGCACCAAATACTTCATTTTGTTTTAACGTTTCACCTAGAGGTTCATTTTCTACATAAATAATAACTCATAATTCGCTTTGTACAAAATCAATACTCCCTTTATAAGTGCTGTCTTTCTCTATTCGTACTCATTGTTGGTCGTGGGTATCTAAAAAGGTTTTTTGTTTTAAAAGGTTAAACTAGATAATAAGCCTAACATCGCCTAATTCCTGTATTCTGTAGGGGAATTTATCACCAGGAGAACCAATAAACATAAAATTTATAGGGATGTTCCATTTTTTAGAAAGCTCTTTTATTTTATCAGGACCAAAAACGCCATGCTCTTCTACAAATTCAATATCAATATCTGGATAAGCCCTGTCTAAAACTTCGATATCAACCTTAAGATTAGGAGATAGTTGAACATTCTCATTTAACACAGCTACAATTTTCAATCGTCTTGTGTTTTCATTTGTTGTAATATATTGCAAAACTTTGTTGAGTGTTGCTACGTCATCCTTATTCGTAAAAAAAACAAATTTTTGAGCGTTTAGCTTGTTTATGGCAATGCCAATTTTTCTATTTAACGACTTGAAAATAGCACTGTTTTTCGGAGTTATATAATCGATGAAAAATAAGACCGATTTTAAGATGCTTGTTTTATGTAACATAAATAACACAACAACAGAAGTCGGAATTAGGTATTCGAAAAATATTCCTAAATAACTGGGGTTGAGAATTATATTTCCAATAAGTGCAAGAACAATAGCAAGAATAGCAACAAAAAGTCCAAGCCAGCTTGATCTTTCAGGGCGTGGTAATTTGGCTCTATTTATCTTCAATAGAAAATTACCAATACCAAATAATACCATTACCGACAAAAATGCAATAGTATATACCCCTGCAAGTTTTGCTAGATTTCCTTGTGTGACTAATAAAACAGAAGTGCAAAGCACAAAAAATAGTACGAAAATTCGGTATGAGGTTCCACTCTTATTCTTTTTAAGAACAAATTTAGGCAATACCCGATCCAGAGCCATTCGCTCCATTAGCCCGCCTACACCAACATAAGAAGTAAGTACAGCACCGCTTAATACCAATGCTGCATCGATACCTACTAAAATAGAGAGCCAATTACCACCAGAAATATCACCCATATAAGATAATAAGGCTTCTTGATTGGTATTTATTTCTGACATAGGTATAATTGCTAAAGCTAAAAATGCAATTAGTGGGTTGAATATAGTTACTACGATCCACATGTTTCGTAAGGTCTTTGGGAAAACGCCATTTTGTTGTTCTTCTACATAATTTGCGGAGCTTTCAAATCCGCTTATACCAAGCATAGCAGCAGAAAATCCAAAAAACAAGGCAGTTAGAATTCCACCCTCAACAGGTCTTTTGAAATTGGCAATCAAGGTATCCATTCCATGGGACCAAAAATGATAGCCACAAAAAAAGCAAAGTATTACCAAAGAAAATAAATGGAATATAAAAATAGCAATAGCCACTTTTGAGGATTCACCGATACCTATGATGACCAAGCCCATGAATAAAATTAATAAGGCAATAGTCACTGGAATAATAGGTAAAAAACCCAAAAGACTATTGGCATATTTAATTGCTTCGCTTGCAGATATTACTGCCGTTGCCATATACGATAACACGGTAAGTGTAGCGGCTAAAGAAGCGGTAGATTTTTTAGTAGTATTCAGCAATGCATTGTAAGCGCCCCCATTTAAAGGAAGTGCTCCAACTACCTCTCCATAAATACTTCGAAATAGAAAAAGCACAGCGGCAACCATTAATAATGCGATCCAAGCATATTGTCCGGAATAAACAATGGCGAGTGCAGAAACATATAAACAGGAAGAACTTATATCATTGCCACATATGGCTGTTGAAGCAAGTTGGTTCAATTTTTTTTTCATGGAACCTCTAATTTATTTGCGATATATAGATCAAAGGTATAGGATAATTAAATTATAAAATGGAGATTAAACAAAAATATTTTTTACATTTTTATATGCTGTATTTTATTTTCTAAAAAGATGTAAAAATACTGATCTTGAGTTATTTAGACCGTGGCATTCGCGAACTTATTTTGGGTTCTTAGGAGCACTATTAGGAGGGTAAATTTGATATAATTACAACTTAAATATGAAAGCCAGAAGCACTTTTTATTAGAGGTATAATTCTTGATTTATAGCATTTTTTTAATGATTAATATACCTGATTTTATAGAAAATTAATCATCCAAAGGTTCACATTTGAAGCCTGAAGAATTTATTAAGTCTATTATTTCACTTTCCTGTAAATGCTGGTTTGTTTCAATCCGCAATACATTATCAATATCTTCCGTATCTACAGACCAATTGGTGATTATCGTATGCTTACTAAAAAGAGGTTGTAGCGATTTTACTTTTTTCTTTGTTTTTATATCTGTTTTAAAGAGTAGTAGTTTCATGATTCGTTTGTTTTTTGATGGTTGTTTTAAAAAATATTATTCTTCTAGAGTTTCTGGCTTATCATTATGAATTTCTCTGTCAACATAGTTTTTATACGCCTTATCTCCTTCTTCTTCCCAGAATTTCGCATAATGCTTCCATTTGGAAAAATCTCCTTCTTTTTTTCCTCCACAAGAAGAATTTGATTTTTTGGAAGATTTACCACTTTTACCGCCACCACAGCCACCAATAAGAATTTTGAATAGTATGAATAAGCCAATTGCTTGCCAATAGTTAATAGTGGTTAACCCAAAAAGTTCCGGCATTAACCAGTTCCATAGCCACATGATAACGTAACCGAATAAGATAACTAAACCAATAATACCTAGGCCACCAAAAATAATCCAACCTGCAATTTCTCCTGGAGATTTGCGTCTTAATTTATGTTTAAAAAAGTTTGTCATTTTTATATTCTTTAATTATTCTATTATTTTTATTTCTAATTTTTTAAAAAGTAATGATATCGCTCTATGACGTCTCGACATCAGTGTTCCTTCTGGAATAGCTGTTTCTAGAGCGATCTCTTTATAGGTATATCCTTCAAAATCTATTGCAATTATAATATCACGATAATCAGGTTTTAAACTCATGATAGAACTTTTTAATTCGTCTTTCATTTGTTCTGAATAACTATTGTCCGGAACATCGTAAAATACTTCAGCAAATTCCATGAGTTTAGCTTCATTTTCATCAATGGAATTATTTTTCGGCCTATTTTCTCTCATAATATCAATAATCTTGTTTTTAATAGATCTGTAAACAAAACCAGCAACATTATTAATAGGCGAGTACCTATCGGCTCCAGTAAATAATTTTAAAGCAACATCTTGAATAATATCCTCGGGATCAGTATCCACGCTAGCCTTAATCCTTGAATTAACATAGGCTTTTATGGTAGCATACTCCGTGCCAAAAAAATCTTTTAGCTTTTTATTATTTTCTCTTTCAGAGGTCATTTAAAAGCCTTTTGTTGGTGGTCTTTCACTTATAAAGACGATACTTTTAAAATTCATTGCATTTTTATTTAATTATTTTTTGCAATTAGAGAAAAACAAGGGGTAGTAGTGTACTATGAAGTACTAAATATAGGGTATAATTGCATGCTAAAGTAATTGTCTAAACTGTTTTGGAGTTGTTCCAAACTTTCTTTTAAAGGCTGCAGTAAAATGTGTAGCATTTTTATACCCTACTTCTTCAGCAATTTGATAGACCATTTTCTGCGAATTTTCTAGTAGAAGTTTAGCCTGATTCATTTTTTCGGTTGTACTATATTCGTTTATAGTACAGCCAAAAATTCGAATAAACTCTTTGTTTAAACTGTGTCCTGTGATGCCTATTTCATTCCCTAATTGTGATAAGGTTAGGTTTTTGTGTATGTTGGCTTTTACTAGCTGTTTTACTAAATATAGTTTTTTTAAGGTTTTATCTTGTGTTATTCGAACAGGGTGTACATCACAATTTTTATACTGTTCTATTTGGATAGCAATCAATTCAAATACTTTAGCTCTCAAATACATTCTATTGGTCATTCCGGTGATATCTTTATGCTCAATGTGTAATAGTATGGTTAATAATTCATCAGTTATGGGTAAAATTAAATTCTCGTCTGTTAATTTTTTAAAATCATAATCACTCATAAAACCGTGACTTAATAAAAATGATTTAGGCAATTTTATTTTTACTTCTTTAAAGGGCATACCACCTAATATTCTGCTATAGCCGGAAAATTGATCAATGCTTGCCATATAAGATTCCTTATTTTCATAAAATATTTGCTTCTCATCTTCAATATAAATTATTTTTTCTCCTGTTATCAAAAAGCTGATTTGCATGATTTCTTTTTGAAAGGGCTGAGCGTATATTAAATCATTATGTAGTTGGTATCTACTAAACGTTATATCGATATCCTCTGAAATAAAATGGTTGATGTTACCCTTGCCATATTTAGGTAGAATATGATATTGATTTACAGTAACACCATCATTCGAATATGTATTTGTTTTTACAGAAATTTTATCTGGTGTTGTGTTAACTCCTGTTCCTAAATCGATTAACTCATTAGTGTTTATTTCGCGTCTTTTTTTTATCATAACTAGTCATTTATTTATGAGTAATCCTCTTTAAGTTTGCAGCAAACTTATTTAGACTAATTAAAAATAACAAATAAAATGATGAAAAAATTATTTGTACTACTAACAATTTTTGGAGTAAGCGCTTTTTCTTTTGGACAAGTGGGCACGTTAAAAGGTAAAGTAGTATCACAGCATAATAAATCGATAGCTGATGTAACGGTTAAACTTTTAAATACCTCTTTTGGTTCAATGACAAACAAAAGAGGGGCTTATGAAATACAGGGTGTTCCTGAGGGAAGCTATACCCTTGAAGTTTCTTCTTTGGGTTATGCGAATAATGCAATTAGGATTACTGTTTTAGCCAATCAAACAACTACTGTGGCAAAAATTATATTAGAGGACAAACAAGAAGAGCTGCAAGAGGTGGTTGTAAATGGACATCAAAATAAATACAGTGTAAAAACCCCTTCGACATCACTTCGATTAAAAACAGAACTAGTAAAACTTCCACAAAATATACAAATCATCAGTAGTGATTTACTTAAAGACCAGCAGGTAACTAATATGATGGATGGCGTTATCAGAAACGTGAGTGGTGTTACGATGTTAGAGCATTGGGGGAATTTTGCACGTGTAAATATGCGAGGATTTAGATTGCCTGCTTATAGAAACGGTGTAAATGTACAAGCTACTTGGGGTCCATTATCTGAAGATATGAGTACCGTTGAGCGGATCGAATTTGTAAAGGGACCAGCAGGTTTTATGATGTCTGCAGGAGAACCTGGTGGTTTTTATAATGTGGTGACAAAAAAGCCTACAGTAAATAAGGTTGCCGAAATTTCAATGGCAGTTGGTAGTTTTGATAGCTATAGAGCTACCGCCGATTTTGGAGGTAAACTTACTGAAAATGGAAAATTATTGTACCGATTAAACGGTATGTATCAAACGGCAGATTCTCATAGAGGAGGTGAAGATGCAGAACGTTTTAGCGTTACGCCAGCATTAACATATAAGGTCTCAGATAATACTACAATTACCGCAGAATTAAATGTGCAACAAGCAGAAAGTTTTATAGGCTCAGCTTATGTTTTTGCTCCTGTAGCTGATGGTTATGGTAGTTTGGACCGTAACTTCAAATTTACAGATTCCAATTACCCCGTTACCGATATCGAAGAGGTTTCTCTTTTTACAAATTTCAAGCATGAATTTTCTGACAACTGGAGTTTTGAATCACAATTTGCTTACTTAAGATATAACCAAGAAGGGAACTCTACATGGCTTTGGGATTTTTCAGATACTGGTGACGCTCATCGGTATATAAGTGTATGGGATGCATTAGATTTAGGGAAGTATTTTCAAGCCTATTTTAATGGAAGTTTTAAAACAGGAAATGTAAGCCATAAAATTATGGGTGGTTTTGATTACAGTCAGCGAGAGTATTGGGCAGACTGGAATCAATCTGCAGTTATTGATGTAAATGCACCTTTTAATATTTATAATCCAATCTATGGCAATACCGTTTTACCGGTATTTGATAAATCGCTAAATGTACGAGATAGAGCCAATGCTTACAATACAGGAACAACCACCAGAGGTTTTTATGCACAAGATGAGATAGGCTTTTTACAAGATAAAATTAGACTAACACTTGCTGGTCGATATACTGAATTGGTGATTCTGGGTAAAGAGGAAACCGATAATAAGTTTACCCCAAGAGTAGGTTTGAGTGTAGATGTATTGCCTTCTTTAAAAGCATATGCCTTATACGATCAATCTTTTATTGGGCAAACAGGCGCAAATGTTGCAGGAGATTATTTTGACCCAGTTGATGCTATTGATATTGAAGGTGGTATTAAGAAAACGTTCTTTGATGGTCGTTTAAAAACATCCCTTGGAGTGTATCAAATTACCAAACAAAATGTTTTAGTTGCTGATCCTGAAAATATTAATTTTTCAATTCAATTAGGAGAAATACAATCTAAAGGTATCGAGTTTGATCTTCAAGGTGAAATTACCCCAGACTTAAATGTAATCTTGAATTACGCGAATACCAATGTTGAAATCACAGAAGATACCAATCCCGATAATATCGGAACACGGGTAGCTGGTCATGCCAAGCATTTAACAAACGGTTGGTTGAATTATACATTCCCAACAGACTCAAAATTAAAAGGATTCGGAGCTTCCCTAGGGTACCAATATCAAGTAGACCGTTCTGCATGGGCTTGGGGCGCTGATAATAAAAGCGATTTACCAGACTACTTTAGATTAGACGGTGGTTTGTCTTGGAAAAACAATCGTGTACGTATACAAGCAAATGTCAATAATATTTTAAATGAATACCTGTATTCAGGGTCTAATTATGGTACGTATTTGTACTGGCAAGCTGAACCTGGTATTAATGGTAGAGTAACGGTAACCTATTCTTTTTAAAAAATAATGGTAGTATTTAGAGCGGCTTCTTTTTGGGTTTAGAAGTCGTTTTATCCATCAAAAAAAATAGCAACACATAAAATATTACGAATGAAATCAATTTTAAAATGCGCTTTACTCTTGCTATTTGCACAATTTAGTTTTGCGCAAACGGGGAGTATAAGTGGTCATGTTACCGATAATTACGGAAGTCCGTTATTTGGAGTCAATGCTATAGTCAAAAATACATCACAAGGGGTACAAACCAATTTTGATGGTGATTTTACGATACAGCATGTCGGAACAGGTCAACAAACCTTGAAAATATCTTTTTTAGGTTACAGAACAAAAGAGGTGATCGTAAGCATCAATCAAAATCAAGTAATAGAATTGGGAACTATTGTTCTTTTAGAAGGAACCGAAATTTTGCAAGAGGTGGTAGTATCGGCAGAAAGAACAAATAAGTTTGCCAGAAAACAGACTGCCTATGTATCCAAACTTCCCTTAAAAGATTTAGAAAATACACAGGTGTATAGCACTATTACTACGGAGTTGTTAGAATCTCAAGTAGTTACAAATTTTCAAGATGCACTGAAAAATGCTGTTGGAATCGAGCAATTATGGACTTCTACGGGACGTGGTGGCGATGGGGCTGGGTTTTATTCTCTAAGAGGTTTTAGTACACAACCGCAATTGGTAAATGGCGTTCCAGGATTAACAAACGGAACTATTAATTCTGCGAATATTGAACGTATAGAAGTTATAAAAGGACCTTCTGCGACCCTTTTTGGGAGTACAGTTACTTCTTATGGTGGATTAATAAATGTAGTTACTAAAAAACCGTATAAAGGGTATGGAGGGCAGTTGTCTTTTACTTCAGGTACCTATGGTTTAAATGTGATTACGGGTGATTTTAATACGCCTTTAGATAAAGAAAGTAATATTTATTTTAGACTAAATACTTCTTATCATACTGAGGATAGTTTTCAAGATGCTGGATTTAAAAAATCGTTTTTTGTCGCTCCCTCTTTATCCTATCAGGTTAATAACAAACTATCTTTTTCTTTCTATAGTGAAATATCAAGTTCAGAAAAAACAAATCCGACAATGCTTTTTTTAAGCAGAGGAGCTCCTATACAAGCTACTAACTTGGACGAAATAGGATATGATAATAAATTGAGTTTTACAAGTAATGCACTTACCCTTAAAAATCCAACAGCGAATTATAGAGTTGAAATGGATTATAAACTATCGGATACTTGGAACTCACAAACTATTTTATCAAAAAGCAACACATCCACGGACGGTTATTATAGTTACTTATATGACCTAACCGGTGGTAATGTATTTTCAAGATACCTAAACAAACAAAATGCATCTTCACAGACTACAGATATTCAACAAAATTTTATAGGCGATTTTACCTTAGGGAATTTAAGAAATAGAATAGTGGCTGGAATAGATTACTATAATTTGACCAGTATAGATAATGGTAGTGGCTATGTGTATTACGGGTCTGTTACACCAGATGGTGGTACTATAGAAGCAGGCTATCCTTTAACATCAGCTGGTGTTGATGGTGCATTGGCAGAAGCTAGTATTAATAATCAAAAAACAAAAAGTCATGTCTATAGTGCCTATGTATCAGATGTAATCAATTTTACACCGGCTTTATCAGCTATGGCAAGTTTGCGCTTAGACTTTTTTGATGAAGAAGGCGATCTTACAAATACTGACGATGATTTTGACCAGTTTGCAGTTTCACCAAAATTTGGGCTAATGTACCAACCTATTTTAGAGAAACTTTCGGTCTTTGCTAATTACCAAAACGGATTTAGTAATGTTTCTCCAACCTTAGTTGGTGACCCTAGTGCAGGCGCTCAAACATTAAAAACCTTCAGCCCAGAACAAGCCAATCAATTAGAATTTGGTTTTAAGACCAATCTTTTAAACAATAGAATTAATGCTACAGTTAGCTATTATAATATTCAGGTTTCTGATAAAGTGATGACAGATCCGAATAATGCTTTTAATAAAATTCAAGATGGAGAAATAGAAAGCAAAGGTTTTGAAATAGAACTTAGTGCAAACCCTGTATCAGGATTAAATATAAAAGCAGGATATAGTAATAATAATAGTGAAATTACAAAGTCTGACAGTGCTGATGCTATTGGTGAACGTCCATTAGAAGCTGGTCCGGAATCGATTTATAATTTTTGGGCAAATTATAAATTTCAAGATGGTGCTTTAGAAGGTTTTGGATTGGGAGCTGGTTTTAACGGAACTAGTGAAAGAGACATTCTTAATAAAGGCTATGCGCCATCAGGAAGATTTGTTTTACCTAGCTATACCATCTTTAACGCCTCTGTTTTTTATGCTTCAGAAAAATATAGCATTGGTCTTAAACTAAACAATGCCTTTAATAAAGAATATTATAACGGTTGGTCCACCATTACACCACAACAAGCCAGAGCCTTGCTGGCAAATTTCACTTATAAATTTTAAAACTAGTATTGAACATGAAAAAATTAATTCTAACACTCGTATTTCTACTTTTTGCAACCGTACAAACTTTTGCACATTACCTATGGATCGAAACAACCCCAACAGGAAAAATTGGCAAACAACAAGAAGTTAAAGTCTTTTTTGGTGAGTACACCTACGGCGTTATCGAAAAGGTAAACGGAGAAGCATTCCCTAATGTAAAAGATTTTACACTTTGGCTTGTTGATGCTAGTGGGAATAAAACGCAATTAACGGTTACTCCAAAAGAGGACCATTATCTAGGATATTTTACACCAAAAACAAGCGGTACGCATACGGTTGTTTTAAATAATGATGCTATTAAAGTCATCGATTATACCCAATATGATTTCGGAATTTTTAAAACCCACTACCACAGCATTGCAAAAGTACAGGTAGGCAAAAAAAATGAAGAAACTGCAGCAATAAATGAAGCAGGTATCGTTGTAAAAGATATTTCGGATACGAAAGGAGAAGTAAAACTTCAAGTATTGTTTAAGAATGCTCCTTTAGCCAAAAACGAGCTAAAAGTTTTTGTGGCAGATTTATGGTCTAAAACCTTAGAAACTGATGAAAATGGCATGGTAACTTTTAAGCAACCATGGGATACAAAATATATTATCGAAACTACGTTCGAAGAGCGTGTTCCAGGAACATACAAAGGAGACGCCTATGAGTTTATATGGCATTGCGGTACCTATTGTATTCAATAAAACTAAGTTGAGTTAGTTTATTATTTATCTCGTACAACTCTGAATGCTTTGGCATTTGGAGTTGTTTTAATTAAAAAAAGTAATGATTTCAACAGCTATAATATTCGTATTTCTATCGTTTTATATATTTTTTAATACCTCGAAAAGAGCTGTCAAACATAGTGGTTTTGGTTTTGAAAAATGGATTAAAAACAACACTAAGTCCTCCAAAATAATTGCTATTCTTTTACTGTTTGGTGCGGCTTTTTTACACATTGTTTCATTCGGTTTCGGCAGTGGAATGCTTATCTTTTTTATTGTGCTCATGATGAGTGGTAGCTTGATTATTCTATTAACTCCTTTAAAATTAATAACCTACAAAAGTTTTTTGATGCTCTTTTTAGGAGTGCTTTGTGCCGAATTTTTTCTTTTTTAATACCTAAACCATGCCTGCAAATCCAAAATATTTATCCTCAAATTGGCAACGTTTTGCTAAAATTACAGCCGCAATTATTGGCGGTTATTTAGTAACCGTCTCTTTTCATTTAGCCATGGCCTATATCTTCAACCATGTTACCATTATAATTACATCAACATTTACAGGGTTTGTACTTTGGGTAGTACTGATGATCGTCGCTTTTTTGGCAAAAAATGGATGGAAAATTTGGGGTATTTACCTATTAGCGACTCTAGCATTTTCAATACTCATTTATTTAGGTAAAATCTATAATCCTATTACATTTTAAAAATGAAGAACAGAACGTATAATATTCTTTTTCATACCCATACCGTTAGTGGTATCGTTATTAGTGTGGTGCTCTATGTGATTTTCTTTGCAGGTTCTTTTTCTTTTTTTAGAGATGAAATTGTGAATTGGGAACGCAACCAAACTGTTGAGGTTACCGATGATATTCAAATAAATTTAGATAAGGTTTTGGATTCCCTCAGTCATAACTACAGCTTATATGGGAGAGATATTGAGCTTAAAAGATACTTTATTGAACAGCGGGTAGGAGTCTCTATTTCTGCTTCAAAAGATTCATTGGCTCCCGAAGACGCAAAGACAGCGCAATTTTTTTATCTAGATACCAAAGACTATTCTGAACATAGCTATATCAACTCCTATACTTTAGGAGAATTTTTATATCGATTACACTTTTTGGCCCAAGTGCCCTATCCTATAGGTTATTATTTATCGGGGTTTGTGGCTTTATTTTTCTTGTTTGCAATTGTAACAGGCGTGCTGGTACATTGGAAAAAAATAGTTGCCAATTTCTATTTGTTCAGACCTTTAGGAAAACTAAAAACCATGTGGACCGATGCGCATACGACACTCGGAATGTTAGGCTTGCCTTTCCAATTTGTCTATGCTGTTACTGGAGCATTTTTTATGATAAAGTTACTATTGGTTGCACCTAATGTGATGGTAATATATGAAGGTGATCAGGCAAAATTGTATGAAGAATTGGGGTATAGTCACCCTACCTATGAATTTCAACATAAAGAGAATTCAACACCAGTTAGTGTGAATAAATTTGTTGATGATACCCAAAGGATATGGAGCGATTTTAAAGTAACTGAGACACATATTTTTAATTATGGTGATGAAAATATGCATGTTTTAGTAGGCGGACACTTAGCATATACCGAAAGTTTTAATGGTGGTGGTGAAGTTATTTATAAAGCCAAGACAGGAGAAATAGTCTCACAGAAGAGTCCTATTATCAATAACACATATTTAGATACCGTTAAAAATGTTTTATATAGAATTCACTATGGTGATTATGGTGGCTACGCCTTAAAAATGCTCAGTTTTTTATTCGGTTTAATTACTTGTTTTGTAATTATATCGGGAGTGATGATTTGGTTGGTAGCACGTGACAAAAAGAATGTACCCGAAAAGAAACGCCGTTTTAATGAAAGGGTAGTGCGTATGTATTTAGCCATTTGCCTAAGTATGTTTCCAATTACGGCACTGTCGTTTGTCGCAGTAAAAATATTCGGTCCTGTAGACCAATCTTTTATCTATAGCTTTTACTTTATTGGTTGGTTACTCTTGACTCTTATCTTTATTCTTAAAAAAGACAATGCATTTACCAATAAATGGTGCTTGCTATTAGGGAGTTTATTTGGATTACTAGTACCGATTAGCAATGGTATTGTAACCGGTAATTGGATTTGGAAAAGTTACTTAGAAGGCTATACGCAACTATTTTTTGTGGATTTCCTGTGGCTATTGATTAGTGTTTTAGGGTTTTTGGTAGTTTTTAAATTGAATAAAAAAAGCATTAAATAACGTGTAAGTCATTTAATGCTTTAGCTATATATATTCAATGGTAGAATTACTCCGCCAATATTTTCCAATCAATAATAGGATGCTGTTTAGGAGCAATATAGGCGCCTAAAGCCTTTAGTTTTAAGTTTACATTGCTTACTTTTTCTAAAGTTTTTATTTGCAGTACGTATTTTCCACCTGCTGGGATAGTGAATACGGGAGCGCTATTGTAAAACGTATATGGCATCTCATTTTCAAATAGTAAATCGCTACTAGAAATATTCTCCAATTCAACTTCTAATACAGCTGTATTATCTAGGTAAGAAGCAGTATTGATAACAATACTTTCATGGATCAGGGGTACTACATATTCGGGTTTCCCTACAAGTAATGCGTTATATACCGCAACTGTTCTACCAGCAAAAAGGGCAGCCTTTATGCTTTTAGCATCTCTTGTTTCTGCAAAAACTAAAGTAATAGGCCTGCTATTTCCTTTTTCGGTATAATCCCAGTCAATAAGACCATGAATATCACTTGTACCCATAATGGTTAAATTATGCGCTAAAGCTAAGGCTAAGGCTTCTTCCGAATAATCAATAGAATTGATAACCTCAATACCTTGCAGTTCGCCTTTTTGAATCCTTTCTTTTTGAAAATCACTTAAAATAGGAGTCCCTTTTGGTGATTGTGCATACCAAGCTGGGTGGTTCCAAAAAACAAAGGCTTCTTGTTTTTTTGCTTCTTTAAAAGCGTCTGTTGCGTCTTTAGCCAGAATTTTATTAGCATCAGTAATAAAAATGGCATTGTTATGTCCAATAGGTGCACTTCTTGTAATCTCTGAACCATTGATAATGATTAGATCATGATCTTTAGCTTCGTTCAATGCTAATTCAAAAGAGCGGTTGCGATCGGGATGCGGAATATCTGCTGCATGCGGCTGGTATTCTAAATGCTCCGTTAATGATATAACATCTAAATTATCTCTAAGGGCTTCCATTACCCGAATGGTAGGCCATACATTTCCATCAGAAAAAACGGTATGTTGATGAAGATCGGTTTTTAGCGTTACAAATCCTGTAATATCAGGATAAGAAAGTTTTTTTGCTGTATGGGTGTGCGATTGTGCGTTTAAGCAAAAAGCTAGCAATAAGGTACAGGAGAAGGCAACTATATTTTTCATATCAAAAATTTACGTAAAAATAGGAGTTAAGCTATAGCGACAGATTAACTTAAAATTCTCTTTAAGTTAATAAATAGTTCCTTTTAAAATGAAAAATAAAAAAAGGAAGGCATTAATGTGTTTGATGGGGTATATGTAACTCGTTATAAAAAATGTACTTTTAAACAAATTTACTTTTATGACGGTTCATAATTTTGAGAAGGAAAATTCAATCTTAAATCAATTTATTGCAGAGCTTAGAAATGTTGCTATTCAAAAAGATAGTATGCGTTTTCGGAAAAACATAGAACGTATTGGTGAGGTTTTAGGGTATGAATTAAGTAAAACATTAAACTACCAATCGCAAACCGTACAAACGCCATTAGGTACTAAAGAAATTCCCTTAGCTTCTGATGCGCTAGTACTCTGTTCTATATTACGTGCTGGGCTTCCTTTTCATCAAGGGCTGCTAAATTATTTCGATACTGCAGAAAACGGATTCATCTCTGCCTATCGCCATCATGAAGGCGATGAAGATGATTTTGAAATCATCGTAAAATATTTTGCAGCACCTAACTTGGACGGTAAAATTTTAGTGCTCGTAGATCCAATGTTAGCAACGGGTAGAACACTAGAAAATGTTTTAAAAGGACTCAAAGATCACGGTACACCAAAACAAATTCATATTGTTTCGGTTATCGGCTCACAGCAGGGTGTCGCCTATGTGAAAAATGTATTTCCTGAAAATACCCATTTATGGATTGCCGCTATTGATGATGAGCTAAATGCAAAAGGGTATATCGTTCCAGGATTAGGGGATGCTGGCGATTTATCTTATGGTGAAAAACTTTAGGCCTTTTTCCAGGCTTCAAATTCTGCTCGCAAGGTATCATTAGTAAGGGGATATAAACCAATTATAGTATGCCCGGCAGTTACTTTTTCTAAAACAAAATTTTCAAATAAGGTCATTTGTGTGGCTTCTTCGGCAACCGACTCGGCTATTGCTGCTGGAATAACCATTACACCATCATCATCGCCTAATAAAACATCACCGGGAAAAACAGCAACATCACCACAGCCAATGGGATCATTTATAGCTATGGCTTGATGAAGGGTTAAATTAGTGGGTGCAGACGGAGTTTGATGATATGATGGCATTGTTAATTCCGCTATTTCAGAAGCATCACGAAAGCCACCATCGGTAACTAAGCCTGCAGCACCTCGAATCATTAATCGCGTGGCCAGAATAGAACCTGCAGAGGCGGCACGCGCATCTTTGCGACTATCAATAACTAAGACACTCCCTTTTGGACATTCTTCCACCGCTACACGCTGTAGGTGTTTTGGGTTTTGGAAAACGGTAATCGGGTTTAAATCTTCTCGTGCCGGGATATAACGCAAGGTATATGCTTCGCCTACCATAGTTGGTTTGCCTTTTTCCAAAGGTTTTACGCCTTGTATAAACTGATTTTTCAACCCTCGTTTGAATAATATGGTGGCAACGGTTGCCGTACTCACGGCTTTTAATTTTGCTCTAGTTGCTTCTGATAATTTGGTCATTACTACGTTTTTTGAGGTTATTCTGCTTCTGCCCAAGCGGTTTGGAGAAAGTCAAGATCTTTTTTAATACGTTGGAAGACTTGTTTTTGAGAGATGCTTATGGTTGTATTTCCAATTTCGGCACCACCCAAATCATGTTCGCAATGTAACGATATCGGCGGATGGTGAATCCCCATTTTTTTAAGAAGGGTAAAGTACTTTTTAAAATCGACCATTCCTTCTCCTAGAGGTACATTGATCGGTTTCCATTGCCCATTTTCTTGTCCCCATTTAAAATCTTTAATAACAATGGTTTTTATATGTGACTGAATAAGATTTAATCCTAACTCCCAGCACGTACCACCTTCTACTACCGCATGTCGTATATCATATTGGCAGCCTAAATAATTGGGATCGGCAGCTGCAAGTAAGAGTTGTAAATCCCAAATGGGAGCACCTACATGAAGTCCCGCATGGTTTTGATAAACTCCAGTGATTCCTACTTTTTTATTTAGGGCTTCTAAGCTCCTAAAAAGCAATTTGTACTTGTCTATACTTTCGAGGATGGTACTATTTTCAGGATATGTAAGCCATCCCATTCGGTAATTTTTGAACCCCAATTTGCTTGCCGTATTTAAAATAGCGCTACTGTTTGGGTCTTCTGGATCTAGTATGTTGGTGGTAATCATCTCTGTGGAAAGTCCGAAAGATGCTAGCGCAGCGGCCACTTCGGGTAAGTGTTGCTTCACGTTTTTTGGAAGCACATGACCTTTTTCTCTCACGGTTATGTCCAACCCGTTAAAACCCATTTCAGCGGCTGCTTCCGCCATATCTTTATAGTTCAAAAACTGTAGGTGTTTTGAAAAAAGATGAACATTTAAGGGCTGCGTTGCTGTTGTGTTTGTTCGTTGTGTAATAGAATCAAAACTAAGTAGGGGTAAAGCTGCTACCCCTAAAGCAGTTAAGCGAACAAAAGCTGATCTTGAATAGGTATTTGAAGGCTGAATTCCGTTTTTATCTCTTTTTTTCATACGTAGAAATTGTAATGATGAACCTAAAACTAGCATGTTAGATAATACACTAATCATTGGTAATCCAAACTGATAAATCAATTTATAAATTAATTATCAAAATGGGCTACAATCTCCACAATAATATGTGATTAGCACAGAAAGCAACACATCAAGCTACCTAAAATAGAAATCACTTCAATACTATTTTTGTGGTAGGATGCAGGCTAAGTAGAGCAGTATTGTGCAGGTAAGAGCGTAATCTCAAATACTATTGAAACTATGGCAAACTAATCGTCTACTAATTCGTAAGATAATAGGCAACGTTAACCAATTCAATCGTATTTATAATCCCTAGATCTAATGAAGATTCTTCGTCATACGATAGGATACAACTAGAATTTGCAGCAATTGACTTGCAATTGGCAGTATAGCTTCCAGCATATGCGGTACCATCTACTTCTATGGAGACCAGTGGAAATCCTACAACAGCATAATTATTTGGATTGTTAAGTTTAATTTCAAATTGCCATCTATTGGTATTATTTCCAGTATCAGGGGTAAAATTAAAACTGATCACTTCATAGGTGAAATTTTCTAATACCGGAGGTTGAATTTGGCTAATTTCTTTGGGATCCGGAAAGTCACAAGGCACTTCTTGTTCAATATCATAACTATAGGTTTGGTTGTTCACCATATAAATTTGCGGAATCAAGGTCAATTTTGTGCAATCATCAGTATCAGAATCAGAAGCGCAGTTGTAAAATGGTGCTAGACAAACCGCTAGCAATACACATTTAAATAGTGTTTTCATAGTGTTAGTACCTATTAGAGTTAGAATGGTTTACATCCTTTTAACTTAAAAAGATCGCCTTTTTAATATCGGATTTATTCCGCAATAAATCTAATGTTTTTTTCATCTACTAGGTACTGAAATTTACGGTTCAAAATAACAAAATAAATGTTTGCCAAGTGGCGATTTTCTGGAGTGCTTGTAATGCTTTTATTAGACGTATACACCATATCTACAATTTTCAGATGCTGTACAGGTTTAATATGCCATTCCATTTTCGTCAAGTCTAAAACGCCCGATTTTGTAATGGAATCACGATAAACGCCTGAACCTCTAATCCCATCATGTTGAATACTGTAACCAAAAATGTCATTGCTATAAAACGGATATTTCAACAGTTCACCATACAAGACCTTTGTGCCCGACATGGTTATAAATCCCTTATTACCCGTTACATCTTCAACATAGAGTAGGTCTTCCTTATTTTTTTGATAGGAAGTGTGCCGAAGTTGTTTGTATTTTGGCTCTAGCTGAGATTCCCCTTTGGTATTAATGACTATTGGTAGTCCGTTTGGGTTTTTTACTACGGCGTAATAGTTATTTTGATGTATAAAGGGTTTAGAAATGTTCCAATAATGATTACGGCTTTTAAAATATACTTTAGAGTATCCTGTTATATTACCGATACTATCTACTTCAAAACCTCTAAAGTTGTTTGTAGAATCTAAGAGTTGAATCTTTGGGTCGGCGGAGTCATCATAATCTTCAGAATAGATCATCAAATCTTTGACATACAATTGGTAAGAATTCGAAATTCTTACATCACACTCCTCATAAAAAAAAGTAACATCTGGGTTAAAAGTTGCGGCGTAATTCATTAATGGTGCGGTGAGTTTCTTTTTACTTTTCTTATCCATTAAACCCCATTTTTCTTCCCAACCGTCATTAACCACATTGTAAGGCACTAAATCCATTGGGTTATACCCTTGTATTTTAGCTACAAAATCTTTCTGTAAAATAGGGGTGCATTTATCTGCTTGTGAAAAGCTTAGTTGCGCTAAAAAATAAAATATAATGATATAGGTAGGTTTCGCCATAATGACTTCTAATCGTTGTTGTGAACTTTAAATATAGCTATTTTCTAATTGTTCAATTTCGAAACCTCTTTTTTGGTAATTTTTCTAAAGGCATATTTATACCCTTTGAAAGTATTTCGGTGTTTCACTTGTTATGTGGTTGGTTGAATTTTTATTTGATGACTTTAAATAAAATAGATTTTCGTTTGTACTGAAATGTTATTTCATCTGCAATATGCTCATTCAGGTATTTTATCTCCTCTTTAGAAACAATATAACTTACTCTGGTCATCCAACGTTTAGAGATATTCGAATAATCCGATGCTATTTCTTTCGTATCCGAGTCTATCGTCAAACTATTATCTTTTCCTTTTAAGTATAACTTACCGCCTTTAACGGTTTTGATATTCGTACGACTTAAAATAATAGTCTCTAAAAAATAGAAACCCGCTAAATTTTGAACCTTACCCCAAAACTGTCCGTCTTTAGATTCTGCAATTTTATCTCCTGGAATGTTTTGTATTAACGCCTCGGTATGGGTGTCTATATGTGTACGTTCCAGGGCTTTTATATTCCCAAAAGCAGCTAGTATTTTATCGATTCTTTTATAAATGGTCATGGTTGTTGAGCTAGTATGTTTAAACGGTATTATTAAAAATTAATTATATGGTTAATTCTATTAAATTACCTTCTGGGTCGGCGATGACACTCTCATAATACCCATCTCCCGTAGTTCTAGGTGCTCCTACGATCGTATGGCCGTTTTTACGTAGTACTGCGGTTAGTGCATCTACCTTTTGTTTCGCACCGAGCGAAATCGCAAAATGGGCTAGCCCTAAGTGTTCTCCTTGTCGCTGTAATAGCTCAGCAATATCAGGTTTGTGCATTAATTCTATACGAGCGCCAGATTCAAAGGTTAAAAAGTAAGAACTAAATTGTTTGGTAGGATTGTGGTATTTCTCGTTGCTCGTAACCGCAAAAAACTGAAGATAAAAAGCCTTCATTTTTTCTAGATCTTGTGTCCAAATAGCAAGGTGTTCTATTTTCATTGGTTACGTTTTTTTGCTATGCGTATGATGCTCATACAATTTCATTTTTAATAGGAGTAGTCCGTATGCTAATAGTTAAATGTTATGCTAAGACTATAGTTTTATTATCGTTATTCCTCCAAACCCCTTTTTATTGGTAATTATGCCATACGCCTTATACTGATAAGTGTCGCCAAGCTCAAAATTATAGATAATACCATCATCATCATCATCATCAAGCAAGCAATAGGTAGCGCCATCAGCGGCTGTTTGTTGCGTATACCCTTCAGCACAAGGGTCAGTATAGCTTGAGCTCATTGCAACAAACAGCGCCAAAATACTAAGTTTAGAGCTCATCGTTTTATAGGTTTTTTAATACGTGACAACAATAGCATAAAGAACAAAAGTTCTAGATATCTTAGTAAAGGATAAATAATTTGTGGGGGGAGTACTCAATTGCAGTATCGAAAATAAGCGTAATATTTTGATTTTTCTTACGATTTGATGTAAGAATTGTAGGTAATTATTATTACTACTATAAAGTGTGCTATTTCTCCGATGAAATGCACAATTACGAAGGTGTTACCCTGAAACCAAAGTATCTCGTTTTTGCCGCTAACTTCTTTTTTTTACAGGTAGATAGCAGCCGTTCTAATTTTCTTTTTGTTCTAATTCAGAAATTTTTTCTTCTTTAAATGCGTACGCTTTAATCATCATAACTGTTGCAATCGCTAACGGAATTCCAAGTATGGATATAGTCATATCGCCAATAGTACTGTTTATAAAGTTTTCTATGGTTTCGGCGTTAAACGCACTTTTTAGAACATATTTACCAATATAATTCGATACAATCCATAAAGTCCACCACAGGCCAATTATCAGGGTACTATTCGCCGTAGCATCAGCAGTTTTCGAAGCAATTAATAGCGTAGTTTTTTGCCACATTTCTTTCATTATTTGATAGGGACGAAACAAGCAAAGTATAGGCACAAACCAACTTCCGGCTGCCCAACCCTCTGAATGATTACAATTGGTTCTGATATTTAGGTTGTAATACGCCCTTCTAAACCATTGAATAAAAGTTACGGCAGAACTAATAAAAACTATTAAATACAACACGCCTATAATTTGTTCTCGGGTATCATTGGAGTTCAACATTTCGTCGGTTACAAATTCATCATTTTGTAAGGACTGCAGTAAGTTATATTGCATATACGATGAAAATATGGATATAATATCAAGAGCCATAACCAACCAAATAAATAATTGCGCAAGTTTTGCTCTTTGCTCATTGGGTCTAATAGCGTCTATTTTATTTTTTGCTCCTACAACTACAGTGCTATCGAGGTCAAAGTCATTACAGGTGTTTTCGAACACCATACTTTTTCCTTTTATATTGCAAACACTAGCTATTTCAATGACTCCTTTTTTTCTATTTAAACATTGCTTGCAATTTTCGAATTGTTCTTTTGTCATTCTTTTGGTTGGTTTTTAAGTGGTGCTACGTATATGGTATAGAACATATATTCTTTATAACTCCAATTATTTCTATATAGTATAATCTATAGCGTCGATAGTACAAGCATTACATAGTGCGCTACCTACTTTTTAGTGGTATCGAAAATAGACGTGGAATTTTAAATTTACAGGTAATGCGCCATAAGGCTATCCTGTGATGAATTGCTGCAATGAAATGCACAATTACGTTGGCGTTACCCTGAAATCAAAGTATCTCGTTATTGCCACGAACTTCTTTTTTTACAGGTGGATAGCACCCGTTTTTATCAGTCTCAAAAGTATTTATGCGCTCTGTTTCAAGGTATTGGCAACCCTTAGGTTTTTTGGGTAATTTCGTCTAAAATTTTCAGTTTAAAAGGTTCTGAATACCGTCTGATTACTTTGTCATTTTTGTACATAATGTTTAAAATTATGTAGCTTTTATTCAGGACGGGTCAGTCCTTTGCCATTGCGAAATCTGGTAGGCCATACGATGAAACTTACGTTTCAATATTGCCTAGATAATTAGAAAATAAATACATTGAAAAAAGCTCAATGAATCTGTTTTTTGAATCTATGAGCCTAGAATAATAATGTTTTAAATTAAGGAAGAATTTTTTTGTTTTTTATCTCAGTTCTTTGTTAGCAAAATTTTATTCCGCTCTGTATTTCTGGTAATTCTTAACTTTATTTCTCTCAATATAGCTATAAAGTTCTTTTCTAAGCTGAGTTTCAGATGCCATTTTTCGATGTTCTCTATTTACATTGAAGTTAATAGAAATCTGTAATTCTGAATTCAAATCTCTTTTACTAATATAATCTGGAAATGAAATATCGATAACACAAACACCTTTTACACCATTAATATTGAATTTGTATTTTAATGAAATTGATGCGAATATCAATTTTTTATGATATGTGTTATTTTTTAGCAAAATATGATTTTGCAAAACTTTTCCATTTAATTTTAATGAGTCAATTTCATCCAAAAACGGTTTAACATCCTCATGCGATTCTTCGTTTTCGTCAAGCAATAAATTTATATCAGTTATTGAAACAAAATCAAGATAAATACAAAAGTTATTTGTGAATGAATATAGAAATTGAATTCTATTTACATTGTCAAAATCATTGAATTTAATTCGTATAAAATCATCTTTGTCATTGATTAGACTCTTCTTGTCAAGTATATTTCGAATTTCCTTAGTTAGTATTTCATTAATTAAATGGGTTTCTTTAGAAGTTGAATTTTGTTCAATTGACAATTCTAAATTTCCGCCAGTTTTGGTTATTATAACTGCTCCAGTATGATAAGTCTTATTGTTAGTCCAGTCTTCCAATAAATTTTCTCTCTCAATCTTGTATTCATAGATTGCTTTATTATCTTCAAAATATGGACTTGGTGTTCCTATTACCTTAAATGTAGGTTTGTATTTGTGAGCTTCTATAATTTTTTGTTGCAAATTAATATCTTCAGCAAAAACCTCCTTCAAACTTAAATCCTCTCTACATTTAATGGTAGCCGTTCTAAATTTTACAGTATCCTCTTTGCTTTTCTGAGTTTCGTACAATTCTTTAAAATCATCCGGACTTATGATTGTCTTCATAAGATTGGGAATAGAATTATTTTTTTCATTATGCCCTAAAAAAACACCCTTATTTCTTAATAAAGAATTGATATTGGAATTCGTTATGTTAGATTTCGTTAAAAGTTGCCTAATTCTATCTCCTTGAGGTAATATTGTTTTATTCATATCAGAAATTTCTAAAATTTGAAAGATGTGTTTTGATAAATAGATTTTGATTTAGTTTATAGTGTTCATAATCTATTAAACTTGCTTGTATCTTAGGCTCGTCTTCTAGCTCGTTAAACTCGGGAAATGAGAATATCATTCTATGTGTTGAATCTAAATGGTCAAAACTTTTGGCAAATGCGAGCAACCTCAAAAAGCTTTCTTTACTAAAGTCATCTTTAGAAAACAGAATAAAATCGACATCATTATCCTTTTCCACCCTTATCGGAATAAGGTCTGAAAAAATATAATTTATAGGTAAAAACTCTCCATAACTGAAAGCGGGAAGTCCAGCGTTATTAAGATTTGTATTATGATAAACGAACGAGACACTTTCTTCTCCAAATCTTTCTTTGATGTTTAAGACTGTTTCAACAAAAAAGGTAATTCTATTATTGTCTATCAGAATAATTTTATCAAACACCAAATCATTGTCTAATATTGAATTTGCAACCTTAGGAATTATTGTTTCTTTTTGAGAACTTTTATTGGATGCCCAAACTAAAATTCCTGTTATATCAGTTCTGTCGATATTAGAATACTTTTGATTTATTTCAGAATATAGTTTTGAGTATCTAAAGCATTCAATAGTATGTGCTAAATCTGTGATGAATTCCTTAAATTGACCTTTTGGCGAATTTGGATAAACTTTGGAAGTAAATTTGGATGATATTATTGCAACATCTAACAAGTTATCTTCTAAAGGACTACGACGACTTATTAGAGCATCAATTCCGTGTGTTCGTTTGTCAGATTTCTTTACTTTGTGTTTTTTGCCGTTAATACAATCAATACTTTCATTGCTCAAAACGGTGCTGTAACCTAAAATATCCTTGAAGAAATAATTAACGATTTCTTCTCCTTTATCACCTACTTTTTTTGACCATTCTCCCATATTTTATTGAATTTAGGTTTTTTTTAATTTTTGCTAACGGTTGGGCTAAGCGTAGTGCGGAGGCAAGGAAACTTTTTCGTTTCCGTCTACCGACGCAGCTAAAGCTTATTGTTTTGCTTTTTCTTTTTTTGTTCCAAAGCTAAATCCATAAGATTTAGCGACTTAGTAAATATACATAGACCTTTCGGTTTTGCCCAAAAGTCCGCATTACGTTTAGGCATTGTTGTGGGTAGTTTTTATTTTAAAAGTGCACAAAATATGAGTCCGTTTCTTCTCCGTCATCGACCATGTGAATTTGTACGTCAAATAACTCGTCCAGAATTTTGTCCCTTGTCAAGTTATTAAATTCTACGAACGCCATGTTTTTGATATCAGACCAAAGCTTATCTCCATTATGCCATTTTTCCGCCACAATTTTTTCAATGAGAATTTTTAATTCCGGAGAAGGAATTTCCATTTTAGATTTATGCCAAATAAATTCCTGTCGTTCTTCGGGGTCATTTTTGTTGTAGATTGCAATTCCACTTATTGAATTTTCCGTTTCATTGGTTAATTCAATTCTTTCAACTCCGTACAATTTGAGAAAGGATTTTAAAAAATCGAGCCGTTTTGATTTGGTCATTTTGAGGGGTATTCTGAAAGATAAATTTCCATTCCAATTTTACTCATAATACTCATCATATTGTTGCTGATAACTGCGCCACCACCGTTTGCGTCATTTCTAATTCCAAAGCCAATGTCGGCAACATAACTATCCACAGGAAGGTCTTTTCCTGTTTTTTCTAACCAGTTTTCTAGTTCTGAAATCTGCTTTGGTAAATCCCAACTTTCATCACATAACCAAGCTAGCTTTTCATTATTTTTTTCCTTATAAATATTAATTGGCATTATTGTCTAAATGTTTTTTTTATATTCTGACTAACGTTTTTGTTAATTATTGAAAATCAATGTATTACAGATTTAATTTTTATTCCTTTCATTTGTCTTGTCTTTCACCTTAACGTTAGCCCAAGAAGTCAATACTTCCGTATAGGGAGGATTACCCACAACAATAGTATATAGAACATATGTTCTATATACCTCCAATACAGGATATATATAACACAGGTTCAATATTTCTTTTTAATTAATCAATAAATAGTGGGGGGAAGTACTTATTTGTGTTCTCTAAAAATAGCGGTAAAATTTTGAATTTTCTTACGGTTTTCCGCAAGAGTTGTAGGTAAACACCAACAAAACTATAAAGTGTATCACTTTAACGTTGAAATGCACTCGTAGGAGCAAATTGTATTGAGAAAAAGTAGGCCTATAGTGCCAACCTTTTTTTTATTCATAATCAGGGATGTTCAAACCTAAAATTAGATTTCTATTTGCGGTCAAAATTCCGTTTTTTATTTCGAGTTTTAGTATCCCAGAACCCCCTCTATTTTTTTCAGATTCCTTTATTTCTTTGGTAAGCAATGGGTCATCCTCGAAGAGATAGCTGTCGATATACTACGGGATGGT
>TARA_R110002050_G_scaffold300586_1_pt1 | contig 48816 bp, 45 predicted proteins | sample TARA_R110002050 | Tara Oceans TARA_R110002050 (sample SAMEA4396988) | marine metagenome | biome: Polar Biome; feature: [DCM] deep chlorophyll maximum layer (ENVO:01000326); material: water (ENVO:00002006), including particulate matter (ENVO:01000060) such as... | depth 25 m
TGCACTTATTAAGCTCACGACTGAAAGGAGGGTTCGTTCAACAAAGTGTATAAATCATTGGGCAATAAGTGGTTAAAATGAAATATATAGCAACAAATAAAATTTACGGTAAACTGAAAATGAAGTGCGTTGAAATGCCCAACGCTTCATATACTTACCGTTGGGGGTAATGCACTGAAACACTATCCTAGAAGTAGTCTAATTGGACTACTTTAACTATATTTGCAATATGGAGAAAAAACGAAAGCTCTATTTTTACGAAAATCACTTTGATGAATTCTATAATAAACAAGTTTTAAGAGTTCAGAAAAAGATAGTTTGGACTCTTAAGGTAATTCAGGAATTAGAACGTATTCCAGATACTTATTTTAAACACCTTTCTAACACTTCAGGACTTTATGAAATTAGAGTTCAAGTTGGGACAAATATTTACAGAATATTTTGCTTTTTTGATTATGACAATATTATTATAGTTGGTCATGGTTTTCAAAAGAAGTCTCAGAAAACACCGAAAAAAGAAATTGAAAAAGCAGAAATAATTAAAGCTGAATATTATGAAAACAAATAAAAAGGATATGAAAAGCTTAGACCAATTTATCACCGAAAAATTTGGAACTTTAGGCTCTAAAGATAGAGAGAATTTTGAAAGCGAATACGAAGGCTTTAAACTTGGTGTATTAATTCAACAAGCAAGAAAGGACAAAGGGCTAACCCAAGAACAATTGGCAGAACTTGCTGGAACTAACAAGTCATATATTTCAAAACTCGAAAAAGATTTAAAGGATATTCGATTTTCAACTCTTCAACGAATTATTTCAGAAGGACTTGGAGGACACTTAGAGATTTCAATTAAATACTAATCCGATAAAAACACTACCGCCAACAAAAGTAATCGTTGCGCAACCCCAAATTCAACCTAAAACCGAAGGTAAAAAGGGTCGTTTTAAGTCACTTTGATTAATTATCAATGCGCTGATTTAGCTAAAATTAAAACTCTTAAATGAGTTTTATGGAGGCGAAATAGACGGTCTTAAACCAAAAAATAATAAGCTCCGCTTTCTATACATTTTCCTTCGCTTTTTGGGTGATGAATTTCATGTATTTCTTCAAATTGTAGGCTATGGCAGTTAAATGCAGCATACACACTCTCATCTGTAAGGAGTTAGTCCTGTTTTATTCCAACTAATTTAGTAAGTTGCACACCGAATATAAATTGGGGAATAGCATTAACAAAATGAAAAACCGATATGTAGAAACACATAAAACATGGAATAAAATTGCTCAAAGCTATCAAGATAAATTCATGAAGCTTGGGCTCTATAACGACACATACATGCGCTTTTGTAATTTACTACCTAAGGCAAATGCTTCGGTGCTCGAAATTGGTTGTGGACCAGGTAACATCACCCGTCATATTTTGGACTTAAATCCTAAGCTAACCATTTTGGCGACTGATATTTCGAAGAATATGGTGGATTTGGCAAAAAGGAATAATCCGGAGGTTGAAACACAGGTTTTGGATTGCAGGAACCTCCAATCCATCAATGCTAAATTTGACGGTATTATATGTGGATTTACCATCCCATATATATCCAAAAATGACTGCTCCAAACTAATTTTTAATTGTAGTAATTTACTAAAAGAGGATGGAACTTTATATCTCAGTTTTGTTGCTGGCCATTATAAAAAATCAGGATTTATTTCGGGTAGTTCTGGAGGGAGAGTCTATTTTTATTATCATGAACTCACAAGAATAATACAAGACTTGGAATCAAACCAGATCACCGTTGTGGATGTTATTCAAAAGGAGTATGAAAAATTAGATTCCGTTTCTGAGACCCATACCATTATTATTGCAAAAAAATGCTGAACGCATTCTATATAAAAGCATTTGGCATTAATTTAGTTCACATTAAGCGTTCTCTATTCGCAATATTTAATTAAAAATTATGGAGCGAAATAAACTACTTTAGCAAGGTTCATTAAGAATGGAGATTTTACACCTAGTACCATTTCCTGAAGGCCATAAAGGGTGAAATTCCTTCTAATTTGAAAACGCGGTAAACATACTTATGTTGAACTTCAGCCTAAGTGTTTAATTAGCGTAAAGCGATTTCCATTAAAAAATACGTCAAACCAAAATCAATACAATTTTGAAAATATCTATCGTCCCTCCTGCTCATTTTCTTACCAGCCAATGGTCTGGTGGCAGCAGTACACAACTGTATATTTCTCCTGCCAATGCCACGTATACGGAGCGGAATTTTGAATTAAGAATTAGTACGGCTAAAGTAGCGGTTATGAAATCTACTTTCACCACCTTGCCTGGTACGCAAAGAAAGCTAATGATTTTGGAGGGAGAAATCAACCTTACCCATAATGGCCAACTCAGCAAGCATCTAAAACCTTTTGATGTGGCTAATTTTAGTGGAGACTGGAAAACCTCCGCTATAGGCACCTGCACCGATTTTAATGTTATGACCACGGGCGCCAAGCAAAGCGAATTATACTATTTAGCAAAGAAGGCAGCAAGAGATTATAAGTTAAACCTGAAAAACACTTCCAATAATTTGTTTTTATACGCCACCTATGGAACTATTCATTTACAACTTATGGATGAAAATTATATGCTAAAAAAGGGAAGCTTATTGATCATCGAAAACCTAAGCGTACATTTAATTTCTATTAATAGTCCGGACGGTTTTGGACTTGTTGTGGTGGAAGCAACCTGATCATTTATAGAAATTACAGTATTACTATCCTAACGGAACAACTTGCAAAGCAACCAATTGTTTGCAGTATACTGGAAGATATTCATTCCATACTTGGGGATAAAGAAATAGTAAAAAATGCACGTTATAATAACCACCCAAAGCAATGCCAACAGGCTTTCCAAAATAAGGTAATTTGAGATTTTTATTGGAGCTCCGTTAAAAAAGGGTGTTTCATTTCCCCTTACTTTTACTACGAATTTTGATGTATATTTATTCTATGGAAAATTTGAGCGACATATTAACCATTGATTCTAATGCGAAAACCAAGCATTATAAAAAAGGAACCATTCTTCAACGAGAAGGTGACCAAAATTCGCCAGCTTATTACGTTAAATCTGGACTTTTAAGAAATTACACAATTGACGAGAAAGGGAAAGAACACATTTTTATGTTTGCTTCTGAAGGTTGGATCATTGCCGATATTGAATCTCAAGAGTTTAATCAACCGTCCGAAATGTTTATTGATTGCTTGGAAGACTCAGAGGTGATTGTGCTGGATAGCGAATCTTTTAAATTGGAGAACCTTACTCATGAGCAACTTCAACAAAACTCGCATCTCATGGCAAGACGCATTGCCGTGCTACAAAGAAGAGTGATTATGCTGATGAGTAGCTCTGCAAAATATCGTTACAATAAATTTTTGGACACCTACCCTAACCTACCCAATAGAGTACCTCAACGCATGATTGCATCCTATTTAGGAATCACCCCACAAGCGTTAAGCACCATAAGAGGTGAAATGGCCCGAACAAAATAACAATGAGTTAATTTGTTAATCTACATGAATGCATAGCACTTCATAAGTCTGCACCTTTGATCAAACTAAAAAACATAGAACTTATGAAAAAAGCACAATTAATTATCAGAATCCTACTCGGTATCATGTTAGTCGTTTTCGGACTAAACAAATTCTTGCAATTTATGCCTATGCCACCTATGCCCGAAGCGGCAGGCGAATTTATGGGCGCATTAGTGAAAAGCGGTTATTTAATGGCTGTAGTAGCTATCGTTGAAATTCTTGCAGGAATTTTACTATTGGTCAACAAATACCAACCGTTAACTTTAGTGGTTCTTTTTCCTGTTTTACTAAACGCATTCTTATTTCACATGTTTTTAGATATTGCAGGTATTGGAGGCGCAGCTATGGCAATAGCCATGAACATCTTCTTATTTGTAGCGAATAAAGAATCGTATACCGAATTATTTAAAGCGTAATTATTTAAACTGGATACCGATGAATAAAGAATACTCCAATGGTGAAATTACCATCAAATGGCAACCGAAATTATGTGAGCATGCAGCGGTATGTGTTAACACGTTACCAAAAGTGTATAATCCCAAGGGCTCTCCGTGGATTACCATTGAAAACGCAACTACGTATGAGCTAAAAAGTCAAATCCGACAATGTCCTTCGGGCGCTTTGTCTTTTGAAGAAAACCGCAAAAAGTGAATCGGTTCGAATTCATAAAAAAACTATCTTTCACGTCTATCGGTATCCTTACATTATCAAAACTAGGATTCGCTAAAACAAATCAAATGAACAATTCTGCAATAAAAAGCATTAAACCTTTGGTGCTTCCATGGGAAACGCAAGATCCATTTATTTTCTGTTCGTATCACCATGATGAGTACCCGGGCGGAAACGATAATTTATCACCAAATGCATCCTTAGAAGGGCGCAATTTAGGGCAGGATTTTGCCTCAAAAGATGGATGGAATATGTATCATGGGGTAAAGGTGCCTGGTTTTCCTGCACATCCGCATTCGGGGTTTGAAACCGTAAGTGTAGTCACCAAAGGTATGGTTGATCATTCGGATTCTTTAGGCGGTAAAGGTCGTTTTGGAAATGGAGATGTGCAATGGCTTACTTCGGGTAAAGGAGTGCAACATGCTGAAATGTTTCCATTATTGAATAAGGACAAAAACACTTTTGAAATTTTTCAGATTTGGCTGAATTTACCATCAAAGAATAAGAAAGTTGATCCGTATTACCAAATGCTATGGAGTGAAGACATTCCCACTGTTAAGGATACCGATAAAAACGGAAATGGTGTTGAGATTGATGTAATAGCTGGTCAATTAAACGGACAAAAAGCACTTCCTCCAAACCCAGATTCATGGGCGGCAGACCCAGAGAATAAGGTGCAAATATGGACGATTAAATTAGACCCAAACGCATTGTTTTCTATAGAAGGGATTGATGATGAAGTGACACGTACTCTCTATTTTTATGAAGGAGAAACCATTACTGTGGGTAATACAGAAGTAACCGCAAAACAGTTAATGCATTTGGATGCGAAGGAGGAAATTCAAATAAAAAACTCCTCTGTGACTGCCTATTTATTCTTCCTGCAAGGTAAGCCTATTAACCAACCTTTAGTACAATACGGACCGTTTGTGGCTAACTCAGAACAAGAAATAAATGAGACCATGCAAGCGTATCGTCAAACTCAATTTGGTGGTTGGCCTTACCCCTCAAATGAGCCTGTGCATGATAAAAACAAAGGCCGATTTGCCCATTTTGCAGATGGCAATGAAATAATTAAATGACCCAATAAATGCATTTCAAAACCGATGTTTTTGATTCATTTTTGCAATACAGATAGTATACCTTTATGAAAGAATTTTGGGATAAAAGATACGCCAACAAAGAAATGGCCTATGGTGAAGACGCCAACTTGTTTTTCGCCCAACAATTATCAAAACTAAAAGCAAGGAAAATACTTTTACCTGCCGAAGGCGAAGGCAGAAATGCGATTCACAGTGCCAAATTAGGCTGGCAAGTTTCCGCTTTTGACATCAGTAAAGAAGGAAAACAAAAAGCCGAACAACTTGCCCAAAGAACCGGTGTTACTATTGATTACACTGTGGGTGGACTGGAAGAAATCAGTTACCAAAAAGAATCGTTTGATGCCATCGCATTAATTTACGCACATTTTCCAGCGCCAGCAAAATCAAAATACCATAAAATCTTAGCCAGCTATTTGAAAAAAGGGGGCACTCTAATTTTAGAAGGTTTTAGTAAGAAACAAATCGAAACCCCAGAATCAGGTGGCCCCAAAAAAGCGGAAATGCTTTTCTCTGTAAAAGAAATAAAACAAGATTTTGATGATTTCGAAATCATGGAACTATCAGAGCGTGAAATTGTTTTGAATGAAGGATTATATCACAAGGGGAAGGGTTCTGTCATACGTTTTGTGGGGAAAAAGAAATAAAATACTTATCGAGTACACGAAAGTGTAAGAATTCAAAAATGATTGAAAATCATCCCACTAAAAGCATTCCTTAAACTGGATTAGGGGAAGGTAAAATTTTTAATTAGCGCATATTTCTATCCCAAATTCGATAATAATAATAATTTTGATACTATCAAATGATACTATCAATGAAACCACCTTATGACATTACAACAGAGATATTAAGATTGGTCACCTCCATTTCTGAAAAAATAGGAATAATAAACGCTAACCTATTGGATAAACCCTCGCCACTTTTACGAAAACAAAACAGAATCAAAACCATTCACCATTCTTTAAAAATTGAAGGCAATACTTTAACCGAAGAACAGATTACCGCACTGGTAGAAAATAAACGCGTACTAGGGCCACAAAATGAAATTACCGAAGTACTCAACACTATTATGGTGTATGAAAATTTAGGTAACTATACATATCAAACCCAGAGAGATTTTTTCAAAGCGCATGAGACTCTTATGAAAAGCCTAATCGAAAAACCAGGAGAATATAGAAAACAGGGAGTGGGTATTTTAAAAGATACCAAAGTTGCGCACGTTGCTCCACCATTCCAAAATGTTCGCTATTTGATGAATGACTTGTTTACGTATTTAAAGGACAAATCTGAATTGAATCTAATTAAAAGTTGCGTTTTTCATTATGAAATGGAATTTATTCATCCTTTTTTAGACGGAAATGGAAGAATGGGTAGATTATGGCAGACTTTGATTCTAAAGGATCAATATCCAATTTTTGAGTTTATTCCATTAGAGTCACTAATTAGCAAATCACAAAAAGAATATTATAAAGCACTTTCTGATTCGGACAAAATGGGGAAATCAACCCTATTTATTGAATACATGCTAAAAATAATCGACCAATCTTTAGCGGATTCCCTCAACTTAAAACGCAAAAAACTTAATCAAAATGAGCGACTTGAGTACTTTATCCAACTTGGAATATTAGAATTTACAAGAAAGGATTATTTAAAAACCTTTAACGAGATATCCTCTGCTACGGCAAGCAGAGACTTAAACGCAGGGATTGAATTGGCGTTGTTTACAAAAACAGGAGACAAGAATAAGACGATCTATTTTATAAACTAGCCCAAAGCGCCCATCAATAAATCCAAATCTTTAAAAGGAATTCCGTACGTATCGCTCAAAAATTTATTGGTCATCATTCCTTTATACAAATACACCCCATTTCTAAGTCCGTCATCCTTGCTAATGAGGTTATCTATTCCTGCTTCTCTACCAATATTTAGCATCAACGGCACAAAAATATTGTTTAAAGCCATCGAAGCTGTTTTGGAAACACGTGAGGCAATATTGGGAACACAATAGTGAATTACACCATGCTTTCTAAAAACCGGGAAGTCATGATTGGTTACTTCTGAAGTCTCAAAACACCCTCCCTGATCAATACTTACATCAATAATCACAGAGCCTGTTTTCATGGTTTGAACCATCTCTTCCGAAACCATATTGGGCGCTCTTCCGTGGGTAGCTCGAACGGCACCAATGGCAACATCGGCAGTTCTTAACGCTTCGCCCAAAACATCGGGTTGAATTACGGATGTAAATAATTTTTGTCCAATTTGATTTTGTAATCGCCTGAGCTTATACGTGCTCTCATCAAACACCTTGACCAATGCACCTAAACCTATTGCCGCTCGCGCGGCATATTCACCGGCACTTCCTGCACCAATTATCACCACCTCGCTAGGTTGTACACCAGGTATTCCACCAAGCATAGACCCTACCCCATTATTTACTTTACTTAAGTATTCGGCCGCTATAAGGACTGCCGTATTTCCGGCTATTTCGCTCATGGCAGTAACCAATGGAAAACTCCCATCTTGCCCGCGCAAATAATCCCATGCAATGGCCGTTATTTTCTTATCAATCAGTTCTTTTAAAAAATCTTCGGGTTGGATGGACAACTGTAACGCAGAAATCAAAATTTGCCTACGAGTCATCATTTTTATTTCATCTAATGAGGGTGGCTCCACTTTCAATACAACATGCGCCTGAAATACTTCTTTAGCTGATTCCACAATTCTGCCTCCTGCTTCACTGTAATCATGATCCAAATATCCGGCAGATTTTCCGGCATCCATTTCCACCCAAACTTCATGTCCGTTATCCACCAACAATCGAACCCCAGAAGGAGTAAGACCCACTCTATTTTCTTGAAAAGAAGTCTCTTTTGGTATACCAATAAACAATCTTTTGTCTGAATTTCGAATAGCAAACAATTGTTCTTTGGGCATTAATGCCGCTTGAACGCTTAAACTTTTTAGTGGATTTTCTTCTTCTGCCATTACCAAATCATTTTTATTTCTCTTAACTCTCCATATCCGTTGATATGAAACTCAATCACATCTTCCGGAATAAGAGATGCAATTTTTTCAGGCCATTCAATTAAACATACATTTCCGCTATAAAGATAGTCTTCATACCCCAAATCATACGCTTCCATTTCCGTTTTTAATCGATAAAAATCAAAATGATAAATAGTCTCCTCTTTGGAGGTAATATATTCGTTTACAATAGAAAAAGTAGGACTACTTGTGTCGCCTATTATCCCTAACTCCTTACATAGCAGGTTGATAAAAGTGGTTTTACCGGCTCCCATGTGCCCGTAAAACAATACAATTTTTGAAGTATCAAGAAGTTTCACCAACTCTTTTGCCACCATTGGGAGGGCTGCTAAGGATATGTTTTCAAATTGTTTTTCCATTGGTAACAAAAATAATCAATGCATTAATCAAATAGAATAGCTGGGTCCATCTCCAAAAAATCTTGCCATAACAAGCCCGATGTCCCCACCAATAAAATCTTGAAAGGATTAAATTTCGCTCTAAATGCTTTCATGCCATTGGTGGGTTTAGTTACCCCACTTTTTACTTCAATTCCTATTATTTTATCTCCCTTTTGTAACACAAAATCCACCTCATCATTTCGGTGCCTCCAATAAAAAACATCGTAGCGACCTTCGGTTGATTTATTGATTAAATGCGCTCCAATAGCCGATTCTATAACCTGTCCCCAAGCCACAGGATTTTGAGTAATCTCTTCAAATTTCATAACCGTCAAGGCCGAGTACAACGCGGTATTTTTGATTTGCCACTTAGGTGACGAAGCCTTCACGCGATGTTTTTCATGGTAATACTTTGATATACCCGTGAGCAATCCTGCCGTATCCAGCAAATTCAAATAGTGAGAAATAGTGGTGGTGTTTCCAGCATCCTGCAATTGTCCCACCATTTTATTAAACGATAATATTTTTGAAGAGTAGTTTACGCCCATCTCAAATACCTGCCGCATTAAGGCCGGTTTACTTACCTGATTTAACATCAAAATATCTTTTGAAATAGTGGCCTCGATAAGCGCATTCCTCACATAATCTTTCCATCTATCCTCATCGTCTAAAAACGCGGCAGCTCCAGGATACCCACCAAACCAAGCATACTGCTCAGGGGTGATATCAAAACAATCTTTCATTTCAGAATAACTCCAATGCGGCACTTGTATTAATTCAAAACGACCGGCTAAAGATTCGTTTAACCCTTTTTGTAATAACAAACCAGACGAACCCAAAAGAACGACCTTGATTTTTACTTGGTTAAAGGTATCTTCATCCCACAGTTTCTTAACCGTTTCACTCCAATTTTTTATTTTTTGAACCTCATCAATCAAAAGCAAAAACTCGGTATCCGAGGATTTTTGAATCAATCGCACCGCCTCCCATTGCTGTTCTATCCAAGAACTCGAATCATCTGATAGCGCATCGGCCGTAACATACCGAAATGAAAAATCTAGGCTTTCACATACTTGTCGCACAAGAGTAGTTTTACCTACCTGCCGGGGACCTGTAATAGCCTGAATAAAATTGCGAGGTGCTGTTACGCGATTTTCAATCTCTGTGAAATACCTCCTTTTATAAAACATATCACAAATATAACAATTTACTCAGCGGTATGAGTAATTTTACTCAATACACTGAGTAATTTTACTCAATGCATTGAGTAAATTGTAAAAACAGTTTTAACTATTTGTTTCTAAGTAGATTACAATCTATTTGAAAATGAAATAATTTTAATAAACTCAAGATTGTAATAAAACCAAGCTAAAATAGGGTCGATAAGTCACAAAAAAACTCCTTCAAATAGCTAATTTAAAGGAGTTTTTATTAATTCATTTTAAGAGGTAATACCACTACATCTTATACCTACTATTTGGGATTCAATACCACAAACGGAATTAAACATTCTTCTAACGAAATCCCGCCATGCTGAAAAGTATCTCGGTAATAGCCAACGTAATAATTATAATTGTTTGGGTAGGCAAAAAACTTATCCTCTTTCGCAAATATAAAAGCCGATGACACATTCAATTTCGGCAATCCAGCTTCATGCGGATTACTCACTTCCAACACATCTTTTTTATTGTATTGCAGAGACTTACCTACTTTATATCTCAAATTGGTATTCGTATTTTTATCACCTTGCACTTTAGTAGGCTCGCTCACTTTTATACTGCCATGGTCGGTAGTAACGGCTACTTTACAGCCTTTTTCCGCCATCATTTTCATCATTTCAAATAATGCAGAATGCTCAAACCAACTTTTAGCAATAGAACGGTAAGCAGCCTCATCATCGGCCAACTCACGAATCACTTCCATTTCCGTACGGGCATGGGACAGCATATCCACAAAATTGTAAACAATTACGTTTAAGTCGTTATTCATTAAATTTGGTAAATTCTGTAGCAATTTTTTCCCATTAGCAAGATTGGTTATCTTGTTATAGCTGGTTTTTATTTGCTTTCCTTCCCGCTTAAGATTTCCTTCCAAAAAGGCTTCCTCCTGCATGTTTTTACCGCCATCATCGTTCTCATTTAGCCATAATTTAGGATACATTTTTTCAATCTCAGAAGGCATCATTCCAGCAAACATGGCATTTCGCGCATATTGGGTGGCAGTAGGCAAAATTCCATAATATGCTTCTTCACTTTCCACTCTAAAAAACTGCTCAAGCATCGGCCGAATCATTTTCCAATGATCATATCTAAGATTGTCAATCACCACTAAAAATAAAGGTTCTTTGTTACTCAGAAGAGGAAAAACTTTATCGGCCAATAAACGATGAGACATCATTGGTGCCGATTCCTCATCATGAATCCAATCTAAATAATTTTTTTCTACATGTTTAGAAAACTGTGCGTTGGCTTCCGATTTTTGCATTGCAAAAACCTCTTTCATGCTATCATCACCCGATTTTTCCAATTCCATTTCCCAATAGACCATATCTTTATACAGGTCAATCCATTCTTGGTTATCCAATCGATCACCTAAACGCATCCCTATATTCCGAAATTCTTGCTGGTAATGGGCCGTGGTTTTTTCACTTACCAACTTCTGCACATCCAAATTCTTTTTTATGGACAACAAAATTTGATTCGGATTCACCGGTTTAATCAAATAATCAGAAATCTGACCACCAATAGCACTCTCCATTATTTCCTCTTCCTCACTTTTGGTAATCATAATAATAGGAAGATTAGAATGCTTAGCCTTAATTCTTTGCAAGGTTTCAAGACCTGTAAGCCCAGGCATATTCTCATCCAAAAATACGATATCTACATGCTCTTCTTCCGCCAAAATTTCCAAGGCATCATCCCCACTTTTGGCTTCCAGAACCTCGTATCCCTTTTCTTTTAAAAAGAAAATGTGTGGTTTCAATAAATCAATTTCATCATCGGCCCACAAAATTTTAACGCTCATAGTTTGTATCTTTGTCATTCGTTATTTCAAGGCAAAATATTACGTTTGAAATAATTATCATTAATAATTCATTCCTACAAAGGAACATTTTTGCAATTTAACACACGCAACAAATATGTCGGATTTAACGAATATTAAAAGCAAAATCTTTAACGACCCTTTGTATGGTTTTATTTCCGTTCCAAGAGGAATTATTTTCGATGTGATAGAACACCCTTGGTTCCAGCGCTTAAGAAGAATTAATCAATTAGGCCTAACCAATGTGGTTTATACGGGTGCAAATCACACTCGTTTTCAGCACACCTTGGGCGCATACCATTTAATGACACAGGCCATAAACGTAATTCGTCAAAAAGGTCATCAGGTTTCAGATGCCGAAGCGGAAGGTGTTTTTCTTGCCATTTTATTACACGATATTGGCCATGGCCCATTTTCGCATACCCTTGAGCATAGTATAATAGAGGGCGTAAGTCATGAAAGTATTTCCATTGAATTTATGCGAGCGCTGTCCAAAGAATTCAACGGAGCACTCGACTTAGCCATTGAAATTTTTACGGACACCTATCCAAAAACCTATCTTCACCAACTTGTTTCTAGTCAGTTGGATATGGACCGATTAGACTACCTGATGCGAGATAGTTTTTTTACAGGAGTATCAGAAGGAGTTATTGGCTCCGAACGAATAATTCAGATGCTGGATGTAGCCGATGGAAATTTGGTGATCGAAGCAAAAGGTATTTATTCTATCGAAAAATTCATCATTGCCAGAAGGCTAATGTATTGGCAAGTTTATCTGCACAAAACAGTATTGAGCGCAGAAAATCTTCTAGTTAGAGTAATGAAAAGAGCGGCAGAATTGAGCCGAAATGGCGTACATTTATTTGCCAGTCCGGCCCTAGAATTCTTTATGAAAACAAGAATCAATAAATCAGATTTCGAAACCAATCCCGCCATTTTAGCACGCTTTTCCGAATTAGATGATTTTGATATTATTAGTGCAATCAAAGTGTGGCAAACATGTGATGACAAGGTTTTAAGTCTGCTTTCCAAAAAATTAATTTCTCGTCAGCTATTAAAGTCAAGGTTTAGCGACACCCCTTTTACAGTAAAGGAAATAGCTCGAAGGTCTGATGTGGCTGCTAAACAACTTGGATTAACCAAACAAGAAGTTTCCTATTTCGTATTTACGGGAAAGGTAGAAAACAGAGCATTTAAACCTAAATCAGAGCACATAAACATCCTTCATAAAAATGGGGAAGTACACCATATTGACAAAGACGCGGCTCTTCTCAATATTTCAGTTTTGACTGAAGCGGTGGTAAAACATTTTATTTGTTTTCCGGAAAACGCTTAACCCATTTTTTTCAAAACACAACTATATCAATAGATTCCAAGGAAAATAATATTTTCCTTGGAAGGCAATATTGCGATGTTAATAAAATTGGATTTAGGGCAAGGCAAAGCCGTATTTTAACCTTATTTTTGGCGCGTTACAAAGGAATAGAGACACAATCAAACAATGGAGTTTACTGCAGCACAATTAGCTGGATTATTAGAAGGGAAACTAGAAGGGAATCCAGAAGTATTACTGAATGATTTATCACAAATAGAAAGTGGAAAACAAGGCTCTGTTTGCTTCCTGTCTGACATGAAATACGCAGAGTTTTTGCATACTACAAAAGCCAGCGCAGCCCTTGTAAGCCATGAGTTTCAAAGCACCAAAGAGCTTCCAGAAACACTCACCCTTATTCGAGTAGAAAACCCAAGACTTTCCGTAGGAAAAATCTTAGAGATATACCACCAATTTAAAAATAGCCACACAGGTATTCATCCTACAGCGGTAATTGAAGATTCTGCTACCATTGGGAAAGATGTTTTTATTGGCGCCAATGTGTACATCGGTCGAGACTCCATTATTGGTGATAATTGCCGTTTTAAAGCAGGAGTAACCATTGGAAACGGTGTGAAAATTGGTGACAACACCCAACTTCATTACAATGTAACAATTGATGACGATACTATTATCGGTAAAAACGTGGTAGTTCAACCGGGTGCCGTTATTGGCTCAGAAGGATTTGGGTTCCAACCCAACTCGGAAAATAATTATCAAAAATTGTATCATATTGGAAATGTAGTCCTAGAAGACTATGTAGAAGTAGGTGCAAATACCACAATAGACCGTGGAACTATTGGTTCTACTATACTTCGCAAAGGAGTGAAACTCGACAACCTTATTCAGGTTGGACACAATGTGGAAATTGGAGAAAATACCGTAGCCGCAGCACTTACCGGAATAGCAGGTTCTACCATTATTGGTAAAAACTGTATGTTTGGAGGTCAGGTGGGTTTTGCTGGACATCAAAAAATAGCAGATGGTGTTAAGTTGGCCGCAAAAAGTGGCGTGCTTGGCGATATCACTGAAGAAAATAGCATTCAACAAGGAGCACCTTCGTTTCCTGTGATGGATTATAAAAAGTCATACGTTTATTTCAGAAAACTGCCAAAACTTGCTTCTGATATTAACGATTTAAAAAAAGAGATTAAGAATTTAAAGTCATAATTAGCACCAATGATTGTAAATCAAAAAACACTTAAAAAGGCATTTACTATAACAGGAGTAGGTCTTCACACCGGTCAACCGGCAACAGTTACCGTGAAACCGGCTCCCGTTGATTCCTGGTTCGTTTTTCAAAGAATGGACGTGGAAGGTCAGCCAACCATCAAAGCCGATATCAGTAATGTAACCACTACTACGCGTAGCACCACCATTGAGCAAAATGGCTCGGAAGTGCATACTACAGAGCATTTGCTTGCCGCACTTTACGGAATGGATGTAGACAATGCGCTTATTGAAATTGATGGTTCTGAATTACCAATTTTAGATGGTAGCGCAAACTTGTGGATTGAAGGAATTCTAAGCGTTGGCCTAGAAGAACAAGATGCTGAGCGTGAATATTTCTACCTAAACGAGGTGATGAAATTTGAAAGTGAAAGCAGTGGCGCTGAATATTTAGCCGTTCCTGACGAACTTTATCGTGTTACCGTAATGGTGGATTACCACTCCCCTCTTTTGGGTACGCAACATGCTAGCATGAATCACATTAGTGAATTTCAAACCGAAATTGGAACGTGTAGAACCTTTGTGTTTTTACGTGAATTAGTCCAATTAGTTGATGCCGGCCTCATCAAAGGTGGTGATGTAGACAATGCCATTGTAATGGTGGACCGAGAAATTTCGGAAGAAGACAAAGAGAAACTATCGAAGGCATTTAACAAGCCTGCTTCCATGTTGGAAAAAACAGAAATGGGAATTCTAAATAACTTAGAATTAAAATTTCAAAATGAACCAGCTCGTCATAAATTACTTGATTTAGTTGGTGATTTTGCCTTAGTAGGTAAACACATCCGAGCACACATTCTTACTGCTCGTCCTGGACATACAGGAAATAAAGATTTTGCAAGAGAGCTTAAAAAACAAGTTCTTAAACAAAAGAAACAAATTAAATTTGATTTAGATAAAGAAGCCATTTTCAATATTAAAGATATCGAAAACAAGCTTCCTCACCGTTACCCAATGTTGTTGGTTGACAAAATCATGGAGTTATCAGACACCCATGTGGTGGGCGTTAAAAACATTACTCGTAACGAAGCTATTTTCAACGGACACTTTCCAGACGAAGCAGTTTTTCCAGGAGTATTAATTGTTGAAGCTTTAGCCCAAGCTGGTGGGTTTTTGGTGTTATCAACCGTAGATGACCCAGAAAATTACTCCACTTACTTCTTAAAAATTGACGGAGTTAAATTCAAGAAAAAAGTAGTTCCTGGTGACTCACTGGTTCTTTCTTTAGAACTTATTGCCCCAATAAGAAGAGGCTTGGCCAATATGAAAGCTACCGCATACGTAAGAAATCAAGTAGTAGCAGAAGGAGACCTATTGGCTCAAGTAACAAAAAACAAAACGAATGATTAGTAAATTAGCTTACATACATCCAGACGCACAATTGGGTGAAGGTGTAATTGTTGGTCCTTTTACTAATATAGAAGCGGACGTAATTATTGGTGCAAATACCAAAATAGAATCCAACGTAACCATAATGAATGGTTCAGAAATTGGCTCTGATTGCCACATTTTTCCTGGCGCAGTGATTGGAGCGATTCCTCAAGATTTAAAATACCGAGGAGAAGACACCAAAGCAATTGTAGGAAACCATTGTGTAATCAGAGAGTGTGTAACTATTAACAAAGGAACCACCGACAAGTGGAAAACAGAAATTGGTAACCACACCTTGTTAATGGCCTATACACATATTGGTCACGATAGCATTATTGGAAACCATTGTATCCTTGCCAACTCGGCTGGAATTTCGGGTCATGTTACTATCGATGATTACGCTATTATTGAAGGTCAGGTAGGTGTAAGTCAATTTGTACATATTGGAGCTTATGCTTTTGTAGGTGGAAGATCAGGCGTTCGTCAAAACATACCCCCATTTGTAAAAGCGGCAAGAGAACCACTGAGCTTTATTGGTGTAAACTCTATCGGTATGAAAAGACGTGGAGTACCTGAAGAAGATATTAAAAAAGCAGAATCTATTTACAAAAAGCTATATATTTTCAACAATACCATTGGTAAAGGATTGGAAGATGTAGCCCAAAATGAGCCGGACTCATTAATAAAAACAAAAATTTTAGAATTTATCAAAAACTCTCCGGGCGGTGTAATCAAAAGCCCATTAAAATAAAAAATATGGCATTAGCAAATACCTCCGAAATAAAAAATGGATTGTGTATCGTTTTTAACAACGATATTTACAAAATAATTGAATTTCTACATGTTAAACCAGGAAAAGGCCCTGCATTTATCCGTACAAAATTAAAAAGTTTAACCAACGGAAAAGTGGTTGATAACACCTTTCCTTCTAGTGCGAAAATTGACGTGGTTCGAGTAGAAACACGTAACTATCAATACCTTTACGGTGATGATGAAGGATACAATTTCATGAACACAGATGATTACGAGCAAATTTATTTAATGAAAGATGCGATTGAAAATTCTGACTTAATGAAAGAAAGTGATATTGTAACTATCGTATTTCATGCAGAAGAAGAGCGTCCATTAACCGCAGAGCTACCTAATTTCGTAAACTTAGAAGTTACTTATACTGAACCAGGGGTGAAAGGAGACACCGCTACCAATGCAACCAAACCAGCTACTGTTGAAACAGGGGCAGAAGTTAGAGTTCCGTTGTTTATCAATGAAGGTGACAAAATAAGAATTGATACCAAAAAACGTGCTTATGTAGAGCGCGTGAAAGAGTAACATTCTAATAAAATAATATTCAGCGTTACTTACTTTGGTAGGTAACGCTTTTTTTTGCTCAAATCCTACCTAATTAAAATTCCCGACTAAAATAAAACACACTATATCAACAAGAGCAAAGGCTTAATATTCACTAGGTACTTCCTCCTTGGTTTTATATTTCAATGCATATTTAAGTTCCCCATTACTCAAATATAATCCCCATAAATTATCTTTCTTCACGTACACTGGAATTAATCCAGTCTCATAATTACAGTACCCAAAGCTCATTTCATCAAAGTTTAATGGGAGTTTCATTCCCCCTTTTAAACTCACTAATCCAAATTTTTTCCCAATTCTAACCATGGATACATCACAATAGGTCTCATCCCCAATTTCATCAAATTGAGGTTTAAAAAGCTCTTCACCCGTAGTGAAGTTAGTAAACCCCCATTTACCATTTTTCTGAATGGCGCATATATTTTGGCTATGTACCTCATCTAGTTGTAGGGAATAACAATTCCAACTATTAACTTGGCTATATTCGCCCACCTCCTGATTCTTTAAATTAAGATTAACCACTTTGTTTATCGTTTTTTTCAACACAATTTCCCCGTTGCTCAAAAAGGTAATGGACTCATATTCCATTGGAACTAAAATATTCCCCAAGGTATCCGCTACTCCAAAAATTTCATTGCTATAAAATAACACTCTATTCTCCGCCCAATTATCTGTCGAAATATGCTTGAATTTGGCAGGAAATCGGAAATCACCTTTGGAATTAATTATTCCCTCATTTCCTTTATAAACAACACCAATCATATCCTCACCCATCGCATCAAGCATATACACCGATTTAAACTCATCAAATTTAAAAGGAATAAGGTCCTTTCCAGACAAATCCACCACGCCCCATTTACCATCTTTAATGGCAGTATACATATGAGTCTCATAACTCCATCTATTAATACTTTCAAGGGTATCAAAGTCAAACGGAAGAATAGTGTTATTTAAACTATCAACAATCCCCCATTTGCCAGATTTTCTACAAATAAAAAGAAGCTTTTCATTAAAACTTTCTGGCATATAAATCTCATCATATTGCAACGGTAAAACCATTTTTCCATTCCAATTCACCAAACCACACAGTCCATTGTATTTTTTTTCACCATCATAATCTCTGGTAGCAATCACGCCCCCTTTTCGTACATTCATAAATGGCTCATATCCTAAATCAATGGAGGAATATTCTACGGGCAATACATTTTTTCCAACCGAATTGATTATTCCAAATTTTTGATTCTTTGAAATGATAAATCGGGTATGGGATGATTCGGTGTTTTCATCATACCATTTCCTTGGTTCCACCGATTGATATCCTAACTCTCCAATTGGGTTCAAGTCTACATCATAAATGGAAAAATTCGGTACATTTTTAATAGTATCAATTTCATGCAGGATAATAAACCTACCATCAAAAAATGAAATATTCTTATATTTTGGTTCAAAGATTATTTTGCCTTTTGTGTTTACTACTCCAAAGCTGGTTTTGGTTTCAAACCAGGAGTCATATTCATCCTTTTCAATAATCGTCTCCCGTTTCGAAACGATTAATAGCCCTCCAATTACATCGGATTCAACCCCCAAATCGTCCGAAACAAAAGGCAAGCCGTTGGTTTTTATATAGGTCCATTTACCATCATAAACCCAATCATCATTTTTCCCACCGATATATACTTTTGCCAAGCCATCTTTGAAATTTCTAGCGTAGGTTAAGTCAAAAGGTATTTTTATTTTTCCTTTGGTATCCAAGAAACCCCATTTACCACCTGTAATTTCATCATTCTCCCCAGAAAACAATCCATCTCCATCCAAATAGGCATTTCCACCCATATTTGCACGAATCAACCCGTCAGAAACCTCACCTAAATAGCCGTAATTCGTTTCAATAATTTTTTTCCCATTCGAATTATACATGCCAAATTGGGCATCATCACCGCCCTCATAATAATCTCCTCCTTTTTTAACACGAATAAAACCATTTTCAAATACATCTACTCGCGAATATATCAATGGTATGATTTCCTTTCCATCCTTATTTAACACTCCATATAATTCACCCCTATACACCGAAAACAAACCCAATTCCTTTCGAGACAAGTCCATACCGTCATATTTTCCAGGCACCAATGTATCGCCAGACACACTATTCACAACCCCAAATATGAGTTCACCGTATAGGTTAAAATCTTCAAATTCCTCAAATTGGGCAAACCCGTTAAAAGAGAAAAGACTAATGATCAGGGCGGTAAAAAAAACTTTCATAGAATAGATTTTTGTTGTCTTTCAAAACTACTAATTAAACCTGAAAATAGTCAGACTAATTTTCCCTAAAAAAAAGGCGTAAAAAAAGGCCCCAATTCTTTCGAACTAGCGCCTAAACAAAATCATCAAAATATTTCCCTTTTAACCAATAACCGCTTTCATATCCGCAATCATTTTCTTAGGATCACTGGCCTTATAAATACCTGAACCGGAAACAAATATATCAACTCCAGCTGCGGCTACTTCAGCAATATTTTCCAATTTAACCCCACCGTCAATTTCTATTTCTACGTGATCCAACCCTCTTTCAGAAAGCATTTTACGCAACCTTTTTATCTTGTCTAAAGCACCTTCAATAAATGATTGACCTCCAAAACCTGGATTTACACTCATGATTAAAATTAAGTCCACATCACCTAACACTTCTTCGATACTACTTAATGGGGTGCCCGGATTAAGGCTCACTCCTGCTTTTGCCCCTGTAGCTTTAATTTGCTGTAAAACACGATGAATATGCGTACACGCTTCCACGTGAACCGTAATATAATCAGAACCCGCTTTGGCAAAATCTTCAATATACCGCTCAGGCTTTTCAATCATTAAATGCACGTCTAATGGAATACTTGCGCATTTTTTTATGGATTTTACGATGAACGGACCAAAGGTGATATTGGGAACAAAATGCCCGTCCATTACATCTACGTGCAACACATCTGCTCCACCCTCTTCTACCAAAGTGATGTCTTCTTGTAGTTTACTAAAATCTGCCGACAATAGCGAAGGGGCGATTTTCTTTTTATTAGCCATTATTAATTTTTTTCTAGTTTTTTATTGACGTCAAATTTCTTCCGTCTTAATTCAAAATTTTGTCCTAAATAAACTCTTCTTACCTGCTCGTCTGCAGCTAATTCTTCTGCTGTACCGGCTTTTAAAATACTTCCTTCAAAAAGCAAGTACGCTCTATCGGTAATCGAAAGGGTTTCTTGAACGTTATGATCCGTTATCAAAATCCCAATATTCCGATATTTTAATTTGTACACTATGGCTTGAATATCCTCCACAGCAATTGGATCTACCCCTGCAAATGGCTCATCCAGCAAAATAAACTTTGGATCTACGGCTAAAGCACGTGCAATTTCACATCGTCTTCTTTCTCCTCCTGAAAGGACATCTCCCAAGTTTTTACGCACATGCCCTAAGCTGAATTCTTCAATTAATTCCTCTAATTTATCCTTTTGTTCTTTTTTAGACAGCTTGGTCATTTCTAAAATGGACATGATGTTATCTTCAATGCTCATTTTACGAAACACAGATGCTTCCTGAGGCAAATACCCAATACCAAGTTGCGCACGCTGATACATTGGCATAGAGGTTATGTCTTTTGAATCAAGATACACCTTACCTCCGTTGGGTTTTATCAATCCCACCATCATGTAAAATGAAGTAGTTTTACCCGCTCCATTCGGTCCCAAAAGACCAACGATTTCGCCTTGAGATACTTCCACCGAAACACCTTTTACGACCGTTCTACTTTTGTACTTTTTGACAATTTTATCCGCAAATAATTTCATTCTAAAATTTAAATCTAAATGCTATTCTTGGGGCTAATCCCTTAACCCCTAAAAAATTACCTATTTTAGGATTGTCAAGGTACGTAAATCGTTTTACTAGATCAATCCGCATTATGTTAAAAATGTTTTCAATTCCTATACTACCTTCGGCATAAGGCTTTCGGCTTAATTCACCCATGACAGGAGGCGGCAAAATAAACTCTGGATTTGAGAAATCTCTGTTCTTACTATCCACACTTCCGTAGAGAATCTTAGCCGAAACGACCAGTCTCATTTTGAAATGATTCACCCCCGGAATCAATCCGAAAACAAGCCCATTAAAATGATGTTCGGCCAATAACGCTACCGATTGGTCACTTGCAAACTCCATGAAATTCATTAAGTTAAATGAATTTTGACTATAGGTAATCGTTTCATTCCCTCTATGTATTATTAATAATGGATACGGAACTACTCCCCATATTTTGGTAGCCGATAGCACCGCATCTGTATATCCAAACAACCCTAATCGAAAGCGTTTTTCAATACTAAAATTCAATTTATGATATCCATAATCGCTACCCAAAAATGGGTCGGAAAAGGTATAATTCAAATTAAAAATAGGTGCTGCGGTTTTCACCGCCACTCGATTAAAAACGCCTTGTATATATTTTTCATTGAATGAAAATCGTGTTCCTAATGTTACTGAGTTATCCCTAATTCCATCTACAACCTCCTCGGTTACTGCGTGTTCAAATGTATTATACCGATTGGCTTCAATACGCTGAGCATTCAACGTAATGGAATTAGAAAAACCTGAAACCCACTCATGCTCGTACCTAATTTTAAAACTTCGTTCATAAAAGGTATTTATGGCAGGTGTTCGTCTTAAAGAAAGAAATAGATTGTCTGGATCCACAGCTTGTACTACAAACCCTGGCTGCACAAGGTTATCTGTATAACTAACAGATAAAAAACGATTCGGGTTTTTGTGAAAATAATACTCTATCATTTCCCCATGCTTAAACCGCTTGTCGGTCAAACCATAGGCCCCCCAGGCAGTAAACCGCCAAGTCTTTGAAAATTTCTTACTCGTTCTAAATCCGGCTCGAACCCGTATTCCTTCCACTGCATTGTAACTCACCAACGAACCTACTGGACCAATTTCAATTTTTCCGGCAGGCACAAATCCTTCTGAAAGCAAGAAAATAGCATTGTTAAGCACTTTAAATTGACGAATATTTTTAACGGTATCCACCAAATCATAGATTCCTTTTTCTTTTTCCGACAAACTATCATGGCGCATTTCACTCCAATCCTCATCCTCATTATCCGACTTCAGATAAGTAGTTTCCGTAAGGTTGGAATAAATATTCTCATCTTGAACCACGTTTACTTTAAAGTTTTTATAGCTCACCGTCTTGGTGTTATATATTCCAATAGCCTTACCAATGGGTTGAAAATCAACAATCATAATATTTTTCACTAAATGCCAGCCAATGGTTTTGGAATACTCAAATTCTTGGGTAATCCGCATATCATCCAAGAAATTAATGTTGGCACGATCATTTAGGTTTAGTTCAATACTTTGAACCGCATAGTTAGCAGAAGCATCTCCAATCCACATAAAACCGGTGAATGCTATCATAGCCTTGTTACGCGGCATAAAGGCTAATTTTTTAATGATATGCCCATCCACTTCCAATGAATCTGTAATGTAATAGCGGTAAAAATTAGGCCCAATGGGAGAAATGGGTGAAGTAAAGGATTTGTCAAATAGCACAATGGTGCTTTCGTAAATATCCACATCTGCGCCCATTTTACTCATAAACTGATCCAAGCCAGAAGTGATATCCCCATTATTAATTCCAGATAACTTAATGTCTTTTACCACTTCCATGTTATCCTTCCCATAATCCTTTTGGTAAACAGTTGCTACCTTTTCCTGAATTAAAACGGGTATAAACGGCTTACCATTTAGGCTGGAGGTATCAATATAATCACGAAGCACCTGAAAGCCTCGCATACTTGGACTATCTAGCCAATCTTTAGAGAAATTGTTTACATCGTATTGTACTTTCTCATACTTTTCAAATTCAAAATATTCAAACGATTTACTTCTATTTTCATCCCGATGTGCGAGCACATTTTTTATCAAAGTTACTGCGGGGTTATCTTTGTTTTTGTACCTACGTTTTTTAACGCTAATCTCCACTTCTTTAAGCTCCAAACTTTTTGGAGAAAGCAATACATCAATTTTTTGAGAAGTTTTATCCGTGATTTCCACTTCCTTTAAAAAATAGCCTAAACTAGAAAATTGAATGGTGGAAGACCCCCATTCCGATTGAAGCGTGTATTTCCCGTTCATATCGGTAGTACATCCAATATTTTTACCCTTAAAAACAACATTTACAAAAGGTAAGGCCTCACCGGTTAAAGAGTCTTGTACAATACCGTGAATTTTCACAAATTGCGCTTGAGCCACGCTAAAAGAAGCGATAGTTACGGCCAACAAAACCGCTCGATATATAATCCATTTAAAACGCAATTCCCTTCCTATAAATCGTTAATCAAAACATAAATTTGGTTACTATCACCCGGTAAAAATGAAATTCATATCCAGAAGAAGATTTATCCTAACTGAAATACCCTTTGATGCGAATATAACCTTTTCAGCAGCTATTTTCCAATAGATTTTATTTTGAATTTAGAGCGGTTACACGGCCCGAAATATGAATACTAATTTCATACAAAAACACTAACGGAATGGCTACCAAAATTTGAGAAAAAATGTCGGGAGGGGTAATAATTGCCGACAATATTAACGCCACCACCACAAAATGTTTTCGATAGGCTTTTAAGATTTTTGGAGACAAAATTCCGACTTTGCTGAGAAAATATACAATTAATGGCAACTCAAACACCACACCCGCAGCCAAAACCACCCCGGTTACGGTGGAGATATAAGTGGATAAGGTAGGTAACGTTTGTACCTGATCACTAATGGAATAAGTGAAGAAAAAATTAACCGATAATGGCGCAATTATATAGTACCCAAATAATACTCCGGTTAAAAACAATAAAGACGCCCAAAATACAATTCCACGGGCATAATCAGATTCATTTTTTTCTAACCCTGGTTTAATAAATCGCCACATTTCCCATAAAATATAAGGAAAAGAAACAATCAAACCGGCAATCATAGACACCATAATATGAGAGGTGAATTGACCAGCCATATCAATGTTTTGCAAAGCTGGAAAATCTTGTCCAATACACAGCAAACTCCCATCTGAAATTAAACTAGGTACTTTAATAGCTAAGTATTCCGAAAACTCACACAACTTACGAAAAGTGAAAAAATCTGCTCTTTTGGGCCCGAATATAACCTCGTCAAACAAAAAGCTTTTGTTAACAAAGGCCAAGATTGAAAATGCAAAAACAGCAATAGCGCTGCGCATTAAATGATACCTCAACACTTCTAAGTGTTGAATAAATGTCATTTCACCATTGAAATCATTACCCATAATACATTCAAAAAGAAGGCAAATATACATTCTAATTCCACAGAAAATTAACGTGAATAAGGATACTTTTGGAAGAATTCAAACTACCCAAATATGTATTACCTTGGATAGTAAATAGCTATAATCAAACATTTTAAGACTAAAAAAACCAATATATTATTTATACATGCATGTTTTTCACCTAAATTTGCAACGCTTTTGCACATCAAATGAAAAAAATTGCCGCCATAGTTGTTTTTGTAATTGGGTTAACGCTTGTTAGCTTAAATTACTACGGAGAACAAAATCAACAAAACTCATCGAGTTTGGCACCTCAAAAAATGACCCTAACCACTGAAAAAGTACTATTAGAAGAGGATAATTCTTCGCAAGAATCGCCCAGGCTTAATATTCCATCTATTTTTAGCGCATTATTGCGCTTACTATAATTCGATTTAGTCGTTCCCATTTAAAGTTTCTTATTAGTTTCGCCTCCTAATAAATCAGTATGTCAGGTAAATTTAGACCAGTAATCATTTGGCTTTTCGCAGGAGCTATTCTTGTTTTTATTATGACTGCCATTGGCGGCATTACCCGACTTACCGAGTCGGGGCTTTCCATGGTAAATTGGAGTCTCATTATGGGCGCTATTCCCCCGTTAAATGCAGAGGATTGGCAAATTGCGTTTGAAAAATACCAACAATATCCCGAGTTTTTAACGACACATAGTCACTTTACCCTTTCCGATTTTAAAGGAATTTTCTTTTGGGAATTTACACATCGTTTATTAGGTAGAATAATAGGATTGGTATTTATTATTCCTTTTATTATTTTTATTATCAAAGGGTTGATTAAAGGCAAGCTTTTAAAACAACTCTTAATTCTCCTTTTCGTAGGAGGTTTCCAAGGTTTTTTGGGTTGGTATATGGTTTCCAGCGGGCTCATTCATGAACCTAGGGTGAGTCACTTTAGATTGGCAGCTCACTTATCCACAGCTTTTTTTACCATTAGTTATTCAGTATGGATTGCGCTCGACTTAATGTCTAAAAACAATATCAAACCAGCATTTCCTTCTTCTCTGCCCAAGCTTACCATGGTAGGAATGGGACTTTTATGCACTCAAATTATTTTTGGCGCCTTTGTAGCCGGTAAGGATGCCGGAATGATTCATAATTACTGGCCAAACATGAACCCTTCAGAGTTTATTGCCACTCGCATTTTTACGGAAGGTGGCATTTTGAACAACTTAATTAACGACCCATCTGGCATTCAATTCGTTCACCGTTACCTTGCCTACCTTGTTGTGATTGCTATTGGGTATCTATGGGTTCAGACACGAAATACTGAAACGGATTCGGTTACAAAAAAGAGGTATTCTCTTATGCTAATTATTGTTGCTTTTCAATTTACAATTGGAGTTTTTACCCTACTATTCCAGGTTCCCCTTGCCTTGGGCTTAATACATCAATTGGGAGCTCTTTTACTTCTTTTGGCCTTTGTTTATGCACTGCATCGCACAAGCACTATTTCCATTGAAAGGAATTAATTAAGTGCATTAATTCTTCTTCTACATACTGCTCTGCAGGAGCCAATGAGTCTGGATTCGGAATAGAATGGAAATAGAGTGCTCCTCGAATAAAGTGACTCGTACTATCCGTTAAATAAAACTGCATATTTGAAGCTGTACCTCCTTGAAAATCATATACCACTCCAAACACCTTGGCTTGCGGGTCATAAATAACGTTTTCTTCAAAATCATCAGCTTTTGCCAAATGTTCCAACGCTAGTTTTCGCGCATCGCTAATAAAAGTCTCTAATTGTTGGGGTTGAATATCTAGGTAACTCACATGAATTTTTGCATTTTGAATGGGATATTCAATATTAAACCAACACCGTTGACCTATTGCAGCAGGTACCTCCACATAGTTGGAAGTACTCCCAAGTTCAAAAACAAAAGGACAGTCATTAGTAGGTTGCAACACATAATTGTGGGCAGGATAGTCTAAGCGAGAATACCCGATAGGCTTGGGGATGTAATTTTCTGATTGGCAAGAAAACAAACTAATTAAAACCCCAATCGCAATGCTTTTTTTAATCATCCTTCCCGTTTCTGTCCACATCAACTTTCACACTCTTAATCCTTCTTCTATCGGCCGACTCAATTGTAAATAAACAGTTTTGAAAACGGATGGATTCACCTTTTTGCGGAATTCTACCTGCTATTTCCAACACAAAACCTGCGACACTATCAGCCTCCCCTTTGCGCTCCTCAAAATCATCTCCTTCCACTCCTAGTGCACGATACATATTGATAAGAGAGGTCTGACCTTCAAACAAAAACGAATTCTCTGATAGTTTAGAAAAATACAATTCCTCATCATCAAATTCATCAGAGATATCGCCTACAATTTCCTCAATCACATCCTCTAAGGTTACCAATCCGGAAACCCCACCATATTCATCTACCACGATGGCAATGTGTGTTTTTTTACTTTGAAATTCGGTTAGTAGGTTATCAATTTTCTTATTTTCTGGAACAAAAAAGGGCGCTCTAATTAACTCTTTCCATTCCATTTCTTGCTTATCTAAAAACGGTAATAAATCCTTTGCGTACAGCACTCCCTTTACTACATCTACACTTTCTTCATAGATGGGTATCCTAGAAAAATGGGTCTCCTTAATGATATTAACCACCTCTAGAAAAGGCGTGTTAATATCCATCAAAATAGATTTTACTCGTGGAGTCATAATTTGCTTTACATCTGTATTTCCAAATTTAACCACGCCTTCCATGATTTTTTTATCTTCCGTTTCTTCGCCCGTTTCGCTAGTTAAATCTAAGGCATGTTGCAAATCGTCCACGGTAACATTATGGTTTACCGTACCAGAATTAGTATTAAATATCTTAGTAGATTTCACCAAGGTGGGTGTTATTCGAAGTGTGATAAAAAAGGAATTAATAACATCCAACACCGGCACGGTGATTCGCAACAATTTAACTGGATATTTTGCCGCATATACTTTGGGCATAACTTCCCCAATCATTAATAAGACAAAAGTGATTAAAACCACATTTACTATAAAAGCCTGTGTTTCACCCGAAAGCGAAATACCCCATAAAACAACTGCCTCAGGGTTAAAAACATGCATGGATATATAAGACGATACCAACACAATGGCTACGTTAATAAAATTATTAAAAATCAAGATAGTTGCCAAGAGCTCTCTTGGTTGCTCCACTAATTTTAGAATGCTTTGCGAAGTCTTGGATTGTTCTTCTTCTAAATTTTTAAACAAGGCAGGCGATAATGAGAAAAATGCAACTTCAGACCCAGAAACCATTGCCGAAGACAAAAGCAATACAATTAATATTGCCCATAAAGCCACCATGGTTACCGAAAAACCGGTACTTGAAATTGTTAACAGTAAAAGACTAAAGATATTCACTAATAGTATAAATTCGTTTTAAAAGGGCAAATCGTCTTCTTCTTGGGCCGATAAATCAACCCCACCTGTAGGACTTGCATTTACTTCTGGTTGCGGATTTGGTTGCGACTGAGGTGCACCTTCCGATACTGGCTTATCATTTCTCCCACCCAACATAGTCATGTTGTCTGCTACGATTTCAGTAGCGTAACGGGTTTGTTTATTTTCATCCTCCCAAGAACGGGTTTTTAGTTTACCTTCAATATAGACCAGCGACCCTTTTTTAAGGTATTTTTCTGCTACTCCTGCTAGGCCTCTCCACATCACCACGCGATGCCATTCTGTATTTGAAATACGCTGGCCTGTGTTTTTATCCATATAACTCTCCGAAGTAGCCACTGAAATACGTGCTAATTGTACGCCACCTTCCAACGCTCTAATTTCAGGGTCATTTCCTAAATGTCCTATTAAGATTACTTTATTTACCGAACCAGCCATAGTATTTATTTTAATGCAAAAGTATTACATCTACTCAAATAAAAAGATCTTTGAATTTCGCTAACGAAAATAACTCTTCTATTGATTTTGAAACAGGAAATTGCAGTAATTCCTCCAACGAAGCCCATCTAATGGTGAAAGAGTCCATCTCTATAGGAATTTCATTTATTACCCAAAAGTTCATTTCAATGTTTTGATGCGACAAAATTCTTTTCGATGAATGCAATAGGTATCCATTCCCCTTACTCACAACTTCATCCAGCGCAATCTTATCCTGTTTTGTCTTTTGTTCGGTCATTAAGGGTTCAAATAAGCCTTGCCAAACATCGCCAGCCACCCGTTTGTAGACAGGCAACTTATCATCACATATAGACAAGTAGTAATTAAACACCCTTTTTCTAACCTTTACCTTTTTTACCTTTAGGGGTAAACTACCTACTCTGTTATTCCTTAACGCCCAACAAGAGGCATTAAAGATACAATCCTCGCAAACTGGCTTTTTGGGCGCACATATAGATGAACCAAAATCCATTAATGCTTGATTAAAATCGCCTGGGCGATTGGTTGGAATGTGTGCATTTGCAAAATCCTGAACTAATTTAGCTCCAATTTTTTCGTTAACAGCCTCTTCAATTCCAAAATAGCGAGCTAAAACCCGTTGTACATTTCCATCCACCGCTGCCACTTTTTCTCCATAACAAACGGAAGCCACTTCTGCTGCGATATATGGACCAACACCTTTCAATTTTAATAAATCTTTGTACGTTTTTGGGAATTTGCCAGCTAAATCATTCACGATGTATTTGGCCGAAAAATGCAAGTTTCGAGCACGAGAATAATACCCTAATCCTTGCCAAAATTTCAAAACATCTTCCTCCTTTGCCCGGGCTAAATGCTGCACGGTTGGAAATTTCTCAATGAATTTAAGAAAATATGGCAATCCTTGGGCAATTCTTGTTTGCTGAAAAACCACTTCAGTTATCCATATAACATACGGATTATCAGTATTTCGCCAAGGTAAATCTCGCTTGTTAGCATCATACCAATTCAATAATTCATCAGAAAATTTCATAAAAGCTAAAATAACTTTAAAATCGTATAAGTAATTAAAAAAAACGAGTATCTTTGCCTCCCTTAAAAAAGATAAATAAGTAATTTTTAAAGACTTAGAAATGACTAAAGCAGATATAGTATCACAAGTTTCTGACAAAACAGGAATAGAAAAAGCACAAGTGTTAGCAACAGTTGAAGCTTACATGGAAGCAGTAAAAGACGCATTAAGCGAAGGAGAAAACGTATACTTCAGAGGATTCGGATCTTTCATCGTAAAAAAACGTGCTGAAAAAACAGGTAGAAACATCTCTAAGAACACTACCATCATCATTCCAGCTCACAATATTCCAGCTTTTAAACCTGCGAAAACATTTGTGAACAAAGTGAAAGAAAACGTAAACGTTTAAGCTACTTTAGCCGCACGTTTTTAATGCCCCTTTTTAGGGAATCAAAAAGAACTAATAATCTTTGGTTGTTTCATTACAGTTAAAGAGGTAGAATTTATAAACAACTTCAAAAATTCAGTAAGTATGCCTTGCGGAAAGAAAAGAAAAAGACACAAGATGTCAACGCACAAGCGTAAGAAACGTCTAAGAAAGAATAGACACAAGAAGAAGAAATAATTAATTTCTCTTTTTGACATCTAAAAATCAATTTGATAATGCTGCCTCATTCTGAGGTGGCATTATTTTGTATTTCTACCTTTTGAATATTGTTGAGGAACACTCAATCAAAACACAAATAGGTGAATAAAGAGCTTGTTATCAATGTGACTTCTGGCGAGGTCAAGGTTGCATTATTAGAAGATAAGCGTCTTGTTGAATTACACCAAGAAAAAAACGATAGTGAGTATGCTGTGGGCGACCTATACATTGGTAGGTTAAAAAAACTCGTTCCAGGACTCAATGCTGCATTTATTGATGTGGGGTACGAAAAGGATGGCTTTTTGCACTACTTTGACTTAGGTCCTTTAGCGGCCAACGTTCAAAAGTACACTCGCGTTACTAGAAATGGTGGAGCATCAAATTCAAGCTTAGCAGATTTTAAGCTAGAACCCGATATTGATAAGGGCGGAAACGTTAGGGATGTATTAAAACAAGGCCAAGAGGTTTTGGTTCAAATTGCAAAAGAACCAATATCAACAAAAGGCCCTAGACTCTCGTTGGAAATTAGTTTGGCCGGCAGGTACATTGTATTGGTGCCATTTACCGACCGAATTTCAGTTTCTTCAAAACTACGGGACAGGAAAGAAAAAGATCGGTTAAGAAGGTTAATTAAAAGTATTAAGCCTAAAAACTTTGGCGTAATAGTGCGAACTGTTGCCCAAGGTAAAAAGGTGGCTGAATTAGACCGTGATCTTAAAAATCTTTTAGAAAAATGGAAACGCGCACACGATACACTGCAAGAGGTGAAAACCCTCCCAAAACGTGTATTGGGTGAATTGGATAAAACCACTTCCATTTTACGAGATTTGCTAAATGCATCATTCAACAGTATTTATGTGGATGATGAAGACTATTTTAATGAGTTAAAATCATTTTTAGAAACGATTGCGCCTGATAAGGTGGATATTCTAAAAATGTACAAAGGCACCAAAGTCAACATTATGGACCATTATGGTGTAGAGAAGGCAATTAAATCTTCCTTCGGTCGAAACGTAACCATGAAAAGTGGTGCTTACCTAATTATTGAACATACCGAAGCGTTGCACGTGGTGGATGTGAATAGTGGGAATACGGCTAAAAAAGAGGTTTCACAAGAGGAAAACGCATTGCGCGTTAACCTTGAAGCAGCAGATGAAGTAGCTCGTCAATTAAGGCTAAGAGATTTAGGTGGAATTATTGTGGTTGATTTTATTGACCTGGTAAAAGCAGAAAATAGAAAAAAACTGTTTAACCACATGACGCAAGCCATGGCAAGTGACCGCTCAAAACATTACATCTTACCCCCGAGTAAGTTTGGTTTGATTCAGATTACACGCCAACGTGTACGTCCTGAAATGGAAATAAAAACAACTGAAACCATACCGAATTTAAACGGAGGTTCTATAGAAGTTTCAGCCACTATTTTACTTATCGATGAAATTGAAAGTAAATTAGTACGTGCCATTGAAGAGCATAAAGAAAATGTGGTATGCATTAAAGCTCACCCCTTTGTGGAAGCGTATTTTTCTAGTAAAAAACTAACGTTTCAATTCAAGTGGTTAATGAAATACCATAAATGGATTAAGGTTCTTCCAAGAACTTCATACCCATTGATGCAATATAAAATTGTGAATTCAAGTAATGAGGAAGTGAACATTTCATAAATTTGTTCCTTTCCTCATTATAGGATTTTCATCATGCCTGATCAAGTTTATACCGTTTCTCAAGCTGTAGAAAAAGCGATGAAATATTGCGCTTATCAGGAGCGGTGTCAACAAGAAGTTCGACAAAAATTGCATAGTTTCCAACTCACTTCTATTCAACGTGAAGAAGTGATAATGGAGCTTATTAACCAAGACTTTTTAAACGAAGAACGTTATAGTCAAGCCTTTGCGCGGGGTAAATTCCGAATGAAAGCTTGGGGCAAAAAGAAAATTACGCTTGCTTTAAAACAGAAAGAAATTTCCGAATATTGCATTCGTAAAGGAATGGCCGAAATTGATGAAAAAGAGTACAACCAGACATTGGCAACTCTTATTCGAAAAACATACGACAAGAACAAAGGAGTCCAAGAATACCAAAGAGTAGCTAAAACCGCCCAATATGTAATTGGAAGAGGGTTTGAAGCTCATTTGGTTTGGGACCAGCTTAAAACATTAGCTAATGATTAACGCAGATCAATTTAAAAGTTTGCAGGAACGCCAGCTGGCGTTGAGGGGGTACCTTTGACGTGGATGAGAAACTCATTCAAATAAACGAGGAAGAAAAAAAGACTCAAGACCCTACCTTTTGGGACGACCCCAAAAAAGCAGAAACGATACTTAAAGAAATTAAACGCATTAAGTTTTGGGTAGACTCCTATAACGAAATTCAAGGTTATCTAAACGATTTAGAAGTGCTCATTGAATTTGCCCAAATGGGTGAAGACGTGGAAGCAGATGCGAATGCGCTAGAGAATAAACTTAGCGAAGCTTTAGATGAATTAGAGTTCAAAAACATGCTTTCGGGCGAGGAAGATGCCTTACATGCCGTGGTAGAAATTAACCCCGGAGCAGGTGGCACAGAAAGTCAAGATTGGGCAGCTATGCTCATGCGCATGTACATTATGTGGGCCGAGAAGAAAGGATTTAAGGTAAGAGAAATAGATTACCAAAAAGGAGATGAAGCTGGAATAAAATCCGTTTCATTAGAAATTCAAGGAGATTTTGCATTTGGTAACCTGAAAGGGGAAAGTGGTGTACACCGTTTAGTACGGATTTCGCCCTTTGATTCAAATGCCCGTAGACACACTAGTTTTTCTTCTGTATTTGTTTACCCTGTTATTGACGATAGTATTGATATCAACGTTAATCCTGGAGATATTAAATGGGAAACATTCCGGTCTGGCGGTGCGGGTGGTCAAAACGTGAATAAGGTGGAAACCGGAGTACGTTTGGAACATAAACCGACTGGTGTAATTATTCGAAATACCGAAAGTAGATCGCAACTTCAAAATAAAGAAAATGCCATGAAACTGCTTAAATCTAAGTTGTATGAAATGGAGATGCGCAAGCGTCAGGAAGAAAAAGATGCGGTAGAAGGGAATAAAATGAAAATAGAATGGGGCTCACAAATTCGTAATTACGTTTTGCATCCTTATAAACTGATAAAAGATTTAAGAACGAATTTTGAAACTTCTAATACACAAAATGTGTTGGATGGTGACTTAGATGCTTTTATTAAAGACTATTTAATGAAATTTGGAAAGGGTGCTATTCGGGAAGAATAGTCCTCTTTTTTAGGTTCCCCTCAAGCTTGATGGGACTATCGAAGTAAGGTGAATTCACCCGTTTTTTCTACTCTAACTCCAAATTTTTGGAAAGAAGATACGTAGCTAATACGCCAAACATAACCACCCACAGCGGCATATTCACCATTTATTCTGCCATCCCAACCAAAATTAGGGGTATTGGTTTTAAAGACTAAACTTCCAGAACGGTCATAAATCCAGAACCCGTACTCACTAAACTCTTGGTCTGTTTTAGGATAAAACTCATCGTTTCTACCATCCCCATTCGGAGTAAAAGAATTTGGAAACCACACATTCCCACAATCTTGAAATTCTATATACACTTGATCCACGGCTGACCCACAAGCATTAAATACCTCTACATCATAAGTACCCGTTTGCGTAGCTGTGTAACTAAACCCAGTAGAACCATCTTGCCATACATAAGCCGATTCTGGAAAAGGAGAAGATGCATTTAACAAAGTAACATTTTGCCCTTCACACACATACTGGTCTGCACCTAAATCCACTACCGGAAGAACACCCGGAGAATAAAAAACGGTATCGGTTAAACCCATACAGCTCCCATCCTTGGCATCTAATCTTACCCAATATGTTCCTGTTTCAAATACGTTGGTAGTGCTTGTAGACGCACCGTTACTCCAAGTATAATCATATCCGCTAATCGAAACCTTCGGGTCAAGATTAACTAATTGTCCGTCACAAACTACTCCATCAGGTCCTAAATCTGGAACAGCTTTAACCATTGCCAAAATTTCTACCGATCCGGTGGCAAAACATTTAGTGGCTTGGTCGGTAACAATCACCGTAAATTTACCAAATTTGGTTGCGGTAATAATTCCAGTTGCTTCTGAGGTGTTCCACAAAAAGTTGTAACCTGCACCTCCACCAGGAAGCAAAGTGGTAGCATCTAACATTTCGCTTACCGCTTGATCTTCACAATAGGTTACGTCTGCTCCTAAATCTACCGAAGGCGATGGGTTTTCAATAATCGTTATCGCGTCTGAATTTTCACATCCATTAATATCCGAAACCGTTACGCTATAGGTGCCCGCGACACTAATTCCAAAAATTTGTCCTGTAGTTCCGTCATCCCATAAATAAGTGGTGAAATTACCGGGGTTCAAAATTTTGGTATAGTTACTTCCTTGACAATAAAATTCATCGGCTCCAAGACTAGGAGCTGGCAATGCATTTTCGCTTACAACAATATTATCTGTATTGGAGCAATTTCTCGCATCCGTTACGGTGACGTAATAATTCATGGCCACCGCGCCAATAGACAAGGTAGTTGAAGTGGCTCCGGTACTCCAAGCATACGTGCTAAAACTTCCGGGATCTAAAACCATGGCAAATGCATCGCCTACACAATAAGCCGTATCATTTCCTAAATCAGGTACGGGCAAGGTAAAAGTTTGCAAATTCATCGTATCCGAGCTCACACATCCAAATACATCCGTAATGGTAACGGAATAATCAACATTGGCATCGGTAACTAAACTTGGATTGGCAGGGATATTAATGGTTTGCAAGGTAGATGCATTGGACCATAAATAACTCACAATAGAATTTCCTGGATTCCCTGCATTTAAAAAGAAAGGAGCCGAGGCACATATAGTATCATCAGGCCCAAGATTCAAACTTGGCAATGGATGAATTTCTAGATGCATCGTATCTCTCGCTACACAACCATTCGCATCGGTAACGCGTACCCAAGCATCAGAAGTAGTAGTATAAGTGGCTGTTTGCATAGTGGTGGCATCACTCCATAAGTAGGCTGTAAATCCCGTTCCTGCATCCAGTGTTTTAGAACCACCCGCACATAAAGAATCATCCGCACCTATGCTAACGCTAGGCATAGTGTAATTGCTAAACACAAATTGCGCATTACCCATACACGTATTGGTATCTTGCACCGTAACCGAATAAGTACCTGCAATATTGGTGGTTAAAGTTTGTGTGGTATCTCCCCCATTCCATGAATAGCTGCTATAACCTGCACCTGCATCCATAGTAACGGAAGCACCAACACAGGCAATTCCTGAGGTTCCTAAATCGGGAATAGGCAATGTATCTTGCAATACCACAATAGAATCAACGCCAATACAGCCATTGGTATCAAGCACACCAACACCATATGCACCGGCAACATTCACTACCAAAGAATCGTTGGTAGTGGTTCCATCTGACCATAAATAATTGGCAAACCCAGAATTTTCATGTAATACGGTTGATGTACCTGCGCAAAATGTAGTATCTCCTACAATCATTGGAGTAGGATTATTAAATCCAGTAACGATAAAATCTAATGCACAAGCCAATGGATTTCCTCCTGTACCGATAAAAACAGTATATGTTCCTGGAGTAATTGGCGAAATAGTAGGTGTTACAGCACCATTTGACCAGCTATAACTTGTAGCTGCGGCTGCGGTGGCATCTAAAGTAACGACTCCAGGCGTAGGTAAGCACATTTTACTATTTAGTCCTTGAGAAGGTTGTCCTGAGGCGCCAAAAAGCGTAGTACAATCTTGAGCAAACGACTCATTTACAACAAATAAGCCGAAGATTAACGCAAAGATAAACCCGACTCTTTTCACTAAAAATAAATTGATTTTTTTACTCATTATTTACCAATACAATAGCTACAAAGAAAACCATTTTTCCTTATTAGTATATGAACGAGTAATCTTATTTTCGGTTGCTCATAAACTAAAAAAAATGTCGTATAAAATTTACCACAATCCGAGGTGCAGCAAAAGCAGGCAAACGCTAGAAATATTGCGCGAAAATGGGATTGAACCTCAAATTATTGAATACCTAAAAGAGACTCCTACAGAGGCAGAATTAACGGAAGTTTTGCACCAGTTAAATGTTCCGGCAATTGAAATAATAAGAAAGGGGGAATCTGATTTTAAAGAAAACTTTAAAGGGAAGGATTTAACAAATACTGAATGGATTCAAGCCATGGTAAAATATCCAAAGCTAATTGAAAGACCTATTGTAATAAAAGGAAATCAAGCCATTTTGGGCAGACCGCCACAAAAAGTGCTCGAATTAATTTAGACTTAGTCCAACTTAACGTGTTCTTCTTCTTCTTTCGCTTTTTTGAAAAGCGTTAGAGAACCAACACTAATAGCTAACAAAGTAAAGAATGCTGAAGAAGCAACAATAATGGTAATTACAAATCCTACAAATTTCATGTTTTCGGTTTTTCTTGTGCGGCCAAAGGTAGCCAATCATTTGAAAAAGCAAAATAGAATAATGAGTAAAATCATAGGAATTTAAAGCCGAGTTTTTGCCTTGGGTTGTACCTTTGTTGCCCTAGATTTTTGATAGTAAATAAACAGATTTTAAACTACATTGATATGGATTACCGCATAGAAAAAGACACAATGGGCGAGGTAAAAGTACCTGCCGATAAATATTGGGGCGCGCAAACAGAGCGTTCTCGTAACAATTTTAAAATTGGACCCAGCGCAAGTATGCCCAACGAAATCATTAAAGGTTTTGCATACTTAAAAAAAGCGGCTGCTCATGCGAACTGCGATTTAGGCGTTTTACCAACTGATAAACGTGATTTAATTTCTACCGTATGTGATGAAATTTTAGCGGATAAACACAACGACCAATTTCCATTAGTGATTTGGCAAACCGGTTCTGGTACGCAAAGTAACATGAACATGAATGAGGTGATTGCCAACCGTGCGCATGAAATAGCAGGTAAAAAAATTGGTGAAGGTGAAAAAACCATTCAACCGAATGATGATGTAAATAAATCACAATCTTCTAACGATACCTTCCCTACTGGGATGCATATTGCAGCTTACAAAATGATAATTGACACCACCATTCCTGGGGTAGAAAAATTGAGAGATGCGCTTCATGCAAAATCAATTGAGTTTAAGGATGTAGTCAAAATTGGACGTACCCACTTAATGGATGCCACTCCTTTAACTTTAGGTCAAGAGTTTTCGGGATATGCTTCACAATTAACACACGGTTTAAAAGCCTTAAATAACACCTTGGACCATCTTTCAGAATTAGCTTTGGGTGGTACTGCTGTAGGTACTGGATTGAATACGCCAAAAGGTTATGATGTTTTGGTGGCTAAAAAAATTGCAGAATTTTCAGGTCTTCCATTTATTACTGCTGAAAATAAATTTGAGGCACTAGCTGCCCATGATGCGATTGTAGAAACGCATGGCGCTTTAAAACAATTGGCGGTTTCGCTTAACAAAATAGCAAACGACATTAGAATGTTGGCGTCTGGTCCGCGTTCAGGAATTGGAGAATTAAATCTTCCTGCCAACGAGCCTGGGTCTTCTATTATGCCAGGAAAAGTAAACCCAACGCAAGCCGAAGCTTTAACTATGGTTTGTGCGCAAGTAATGGGAAATGATGTAGCCATTACGGTAGGTGGCACCCAAGGTCATTATGAACTTAATGTTTTCAAACCAATGATGGCGTCCAACTTCTTAGAAAGTGCTCGCTTAATTGGTGATGCATGTGTTTCATTTACTGATAATGCGGTAGTAGGTATTCAACCCAACTATGAAAACATTACCAAATTACTGAACAACTCATTGATGTTAGTTACAGCTTTAAATACCAAAATAGGCTATTACAAAGCGGCCGAGATTGCAAATACGGCTCACGCTAACGGAACTACTTTAAAAGAAGAAGCGGTACGTTTGGGTTATGTAACCGAAGCGGAATACGATGAATGGGTGAAACCAGAAGAAATGACTGGAAGTTTGCATTAGGCTAATTTTCAAAATACTGGAAGCGGAGTAATTTTAATTGCTCCGCTTTTTTGTTGCCCTACATTCTGAATGCTTCTTGGACGAATGATAGGTGTATTGGTTTTAATGCTTTTCTACAACCCTACCCTACAAAATTTCTTTCCCAAATTTCTTGCCGGCTTTCTTTCTTAATTCTTTGATGTCTTGCTCATATTCTTTGGCAACAATCATCAACACTCCATCGGTTTCTACTACGATAAAATTATTTAGTCCTTTGGTGGCTAAAATCCTTCCATCAGATAGGCTCACAATGTTTCCGGTTGAATTTTCCATTTGGGTCTGGCCGGAAATAATAAAATTACCTTTTTTGTTTTCTTTAATGTGCTCCTGTAGCGAAACCCATGTACCGATATCGCTCCACCCTATATCGGTGTTGATTACCGAAACGTTATCCGCTTTTTCTAAAATGGCATAATCTACCGAAATGGAGGGACACTTGGCGTACACCTCATCAATAAAAGCACGTTCATTTGGCGTGTTATACACGTTTTCATCGGTAACAAAATAATCCATTACTTCAGGGGCATTCTTGGCAAAACTAGCATTGATGGTTTTTAAACTCCATAAAAACATACCCGAGTTCCAGCTGTAATTTCCTTGTTCCAAATACGATTTGGCCGTAGCTAAATCTGGTTTTTCTTTAAACTGTAAAACCGGCACGGGCACTAAATCAGTATTCTTGGTTTCGCTTGCGTACTCAATATAACCATAACCGGTATTTGGTCGGTCGGGCTGAATTCCTATGGTTAAAATTTGAGGGTTATTTGTTACAAAATCAAGTCCTTTTTGCATCACCGATTCAAACACATCGGTTTTAGAAATTAGATGGTCGGCAGGAGTTACAATCATTACCGCGTTTGGGTTTTGACTTTCTATTTTTTTAATAGCATAAGCCAAACAAGGCGCAGTATTTCGCATACAAGGTTCTGCCAATACATTTTGCGACAGCATCAATGGCAATTGCTCCAAAACCAAATCTACATATATCGCATTAGTCACCACCAAAATATTTTCGGCTGGAACAAAGGTGTTGAACCTGTCGAACGTTTGTTGAATCAACGTTTTGCCACTACCCAAAACATCCAAAAACTGTTTAGGTGAACTCTCTTTACTCTTTGGCCAAAAGCGACTGCCAACTCCGCCTGCCATTATTACTACGTACTGATTACTTTTCATTCTAATTTTCTATAAAAACCTTTGCCATTCCGTGAATGGTAAATTCTCTTTTGCTTCCTAATTCTTTGCACAAATACCGTGTCCTGCGTTTTTCTCCTTTCACAAAAAGACGCCCACCGGCATCGCCCACGGCAAATTGCGCTCCTTTCTCCAAGTCTTCTAAATACAGATCTTGGGTGTCATCGTATTTGCGTAATACGCGTGTCAAAGCTACATCACCTGCGCTACTTGCCTTCGGATTTAGAAAATAATTTTCTAACACTAATGTTATTTCTTCGGGCCACACCTGTTTACGTAAAAACGGACGGGCTATCTTGGTAAATGTACGTTTCCATTGGGTGCCATGCGGTTTGATTCGCGTTCCGTATTTTTCAAATGCGTGCATGTGCGCAATTTCATGCAAAAAAGTGAGTAAAAACGCGTACTTATTCAGCGTCCCATTCACACTTATATGATGCACTCCTCCTTTTCGTATAGGAAATCGGTAATCGCCATGTTTGGTTTTACGCTCATTGGTTACCCGCAATTGAAAATTGTACTCTTCAATCAAGGGCATAATTAATACGCTAGCTCTTAATGGAATATGATTTTCCAAATTCGCCAAAAAAGTATCCATTTTCATTTATCGATGCGGTCTCTTTTTTTGCCAGGTGGGACATGGCGGGCTACATTTCTTTTTGGCCGCACAGCTCATCGCTAATACACCCACAAAAAGGGAAATAAATCCAATGGCAATAATTCGTGTCAATCGCTTTTCCATATCCGCTCCAAATTTGGGTAAAAAAAATCATATTTCCATCCCCAACGTAATTAACCTTTCCACATTGCCTCTAAAAAACTATTTTCATCGATTATCGAGCGTCAGTTGCCTTATTTCTTTCGCATTACACATCCTATGCTCATTCGATTTATGCACAGCATTGCCATTCCTTACAAGACTTCTGAAAAATTACTATTCATCGAACTCAGGTATTAACCTAAGTTTGATAAATATCAATCTTACAGTCAGAATGTTACCATAGAGAGTAGCCCCATTATTAATAAGAAAGCCTTCTTAATAGCCATTTTTGAACAATAAAAGCCTTGAATTAACCCGTTAGTACTTCGTTTTTAATGTCCAAAACTCACCATTTACAAGGCTTCTGAAAAATTACTATTCATCGAACTCAGGTTATACGAAATTTGTGATTATTTTCGCCAATCTAAGAGATGCTGTTACCATTAAAAATAGCTAATTTGCATCTATAATTGATTGAATGAAGTTTCTCTACACATTAGGTCGTTACACTCTTTTCATGGGTAAGGTTTTTTCCAAGCCTGAGAAATGGAAAATGTATCGCCAAAACGTTTTAAATGAAATGATTACTCTAGGAGTGAGTTCGCTCCCTATTGTGGCTATTATTTCATTTTTTATGGGAGCAGTTATCACTATTCAAACCGCATCCAATACCGGTGGCGGAATTATCCCTCTTTACACCGTTGGTTTTGCGGTTAGAGAATCGGTTATTTTAGAATTCTCCCCCACCATTGTAGCGCTTATCTTGGTTGGAAAAATTGGCTCTAGTATTTCTTCTCAATTAGGCACTATGCGAGTTACCGAACAAATTGATGCCATTGAAATTATGGGAATCAATTCGGCTAGTTTCTTGGTGCAACCTAAAATTATTGCATTAGTTCTCCTCAATCCGTTACTTATTACCGTGAGTATTTTTCTTTCTATTGGCGGTGGTTTTATTGCCGGTGTAGGAACGGGAGCTATTACTCCTTACGATTACGAATACGGTATTCAATATGATTTTGAGTCGTTTGATTATGCCTACAGCATGATAAAATCTGTTGTATTTGGATTTATTATTACCTCCGTACCTGCCTATTTTGGCTATTACGTAAAAGGAGGCTCGGTAGAAGTGGCCAAAGCCAGTACCACCGCAGTAGTGCAAAGTAGCATCGTTATTTTGGCCATTAATTATTTATTGACCCAATTGCTACTTTTATGATTGAGGTTAAAAATATCCACAAATCATTTGGCGACCGAGAGGTGTTGAGCGACATTAGTTTCCAATTTGAAAAAGGCAAAAACAACCTTATAATTGGTGCCAGTGGATCGGGCAAAACCACCATTACCAAATGCATCGTAGGGTTAGTTGAACCCAATGCGGGTGTTGTAAATTTTGATGGTCACAATTTTTGGGAAATGGACCGCAAAGAAAAGGCCCAACTGCGTCAAAGCATCGGTTTCCTTTTTCAAGGAGGTGCGCTTTTTGACTCTATGACCGTGGAAGAAAATGTGAAATTTGTGCTTCGTGTTTTTTCCAACCAAACCCAAAAAGAAATGAACGACCGCGTAGATTTTTGCCTAGATCGGGTAAACCTGCATGGTGTGAAACATCTGTATCCTGACGAGCTTTCGGGCGGTATGAAAAAACGGGTGGGGATAGCTCGCGCTATTTCAATGCAACCCAAATATTTGTTTTGTGACGAGCCCAACTCCGGACTCGACCCACAGACTTCTATTCTTATTGACCAGCTGATTAGCGAAATTACTTACGAGTACGACATGACCACCATCGTAATTACCCACGATATGAATTCTGTGCTCGAAATTGGCGACAATATCATGTTTTTGCATCAAGGTAAAAAATCTTGGTCGGGCTCCAAAGATGATATCATGGAAACCGACTGCAAAGAACTTACCGATTTTGTGTACGCTTCTAAGTTTATGCAAGCTATTCGCGATCGGTCGAAGTAAAGCGGGAAATCAAAATAAGCTCAAATAAAAACGACACTTGAATTAACAAGTGCCGTAGTAAATGTTTTCACAACGGAATAATCCTTATTGTGAATGGCTTTCAATGTGACCAAAATTAGGTTATTATTAAATACGATAGCTTATTTTTACTCAATATTTTAAATCTTATGAAAAACTCAAATATGAAAACCATTTTAGGACTCGATTTAGGGACTAACAGTATAGGCTGGGCATTAATAGAAACTGACTTTGAAAATAAACTAGGAAGTATAATAGGTTTAGGCAGCAGAATTATCCCAATGAGTCAAGCGATACTTTCTGAATTTGGCAAAGGAAATACGGAGTCCCAAACAGCACAACGTACCGAATATAGAGGTAAACGTAGATTGATTCAGCGAACATTGCTTCGTAGAGAAAGATTACACCGAGTATTAAATATAATAAATTTCTTACCTAAACATTATGCTGATGCAATTGATTTTGAAAAGCGACTTGGTCAATTTAAAGATACTGCAGAACCTAAAATAGCTTATAAACAAGATTCAAATGATTCTTTTCAATTTATATTTAAAGAATCATACAATGAAATGCTTAAGGATTTTAAACAAACTCAACCGCAACTTTTCGGAAATAAAGGTAAGGAAGGAAATGGAAAAACGAAAAATATCCCTTACGATTGGACCCTATATTATTTACGAACAAAAGCATTGACTGATAAAATCTCAAAAGAAGAATTAGCTTGGATATTGTTAAACTTCAATCAAAAAAGAGGGTACTATCAGCTTAGAGGTGAAGAAGAAGAATCGAACAAAACCGCCAAAATTAGAAAAGAATTTATTACCGAAACAGTTCAGAAAATTGAATTCACAGGAGAAACTTATAAAGATAATAAGATTTTTTTGGTTTCGTTAACAAATAATATAAAAACCAAATTATTCAAAAAAGAAATTCCCGATTGGATAGGAGTTGAAAAAGACTTTATATTATCCATCGAAATTGATAAGGAAGGAAACGATAAAATAGAAAATGGTGTTTTACTATGTCGTATTTCCGTTCCCAAAGAAGATGATTGGGGGCTATTGAAGGGAAAAGCAGAAAAAGCCATTAATAGGAGCCATAATAAAATGGTAGGAACTTACATTTATCATAACCTACTCAAAAAACCTAATCAAAAAATAACAGGAAAACTTGTAAGAACAATTGAGAGATCTTTTTATAAAGATGAATTAAAAGCGATTCTTGAAAAACAAAAAGAATTTCATTCCGAATTAAATAGTGTTGAGCTTTTGGACAAATGTGCAGAACATTTGTATGCCTACAACTATCCGCATAAAAACAATTTAAAAAAGGAAAAAGGGATGTTCACTCATCTATTCTTAAATGATATTATTTTCTATCAACGACCATTAAAATCAAAAAAATCATTAATTGCAGAGTGTAAATATGAATTTAGACAATTCATAGATAAAGATACGAATGAAAAAAAGAAACTGTACTTAAAATGTATTGCCAAAAGTCACCCGTTATTTCAGGAATTTAGATTGTGGGAATTTGTTCATAATATAAAAATCTACCAACGAGAAAAACAAGAAAACGGAAGATTACAAACTGATGTGAACGTAACATCAAATTTTCTGACTTGTGAGAAAGACTACGTGATGTTATATGAATTTTTAAATGATAGAAAATCCATAAAACAATCAATTTTTCTAAGCCATTTTAAATTAAAACCAGCAACACATCGTTGGAACTATGTAGAAGAAAACGAATATCCTTGTAATGAAACAAGGGCTTCTTTTATTACTGTTCTAAAACAAAACAAGGCTTTTGATTGGAAAACATTATTAACCCAAGTTAATGAAATTAATCTTTGGCACACGCTTTATTCTATTAATGATAAGAAGGAATTAAGAAAAGCCTTGCACAAATTAGCCGCCAAATTAAATTTAACTGCAAGTGCCTTAGAGCCATTCAACACAGTCCCTCCGTTCAAAAAAGATTACGGGTCTTTTTCTACCAAAGCATTGAATAAATTATTACCCTTGATGCGTAAAGGGAAATATTGGGTTGAAGAAAATATAAATCCAAAAACAAAGGATAGAATTGATAAATTATTAACTGGAGAATTTGACGAAAAAATAAGAGATCGAGTACGTGAAAAAGCGATTAATCTAAATTCTATAGAAGAATTTAGGGGTTTGCCTTTATGGTTAGCCTCCTATGTAGTTTATGATAGGAATTCAGAAGCTGATGATTTAAAAATATGGATACAGCCAAATGAAATTACCTTACTAAAACAACACTCCCTTAGGAATCCTATTGTCGAGCAAATTATTAATGAAACATTACAGGTTGTTAAGAATATTTGGGAGCAATATGCAGAAACCTATACTGTGATTGAAAAAGGTGAAGAAGTAACTAAATACAAACAAATTTTTGATGAAATTCATGTTGAATTAGGCAGAGATATGAAAAACCCTAAAAAGGACAGGGAGCGAATGACTAAACAGATTTCAGCAAATAAAAACACAAATGAACGAGTACGAACTATTTTAAAAGAACTCATGGATGATGACTCCATTGAAGGGAATGTGAAAGAATACTCACCAGGTCATCAAGATATTTTTAAGATATTTGAAGATGGAATACTAACAAAATTTTCGGAAATAGAATTGAAAAAAGAAAAATTAGAAGATATTTCTTCCACAGCTTATGACGTTTCTAATAAATCAAATCCTTCTCAAAAGGAAATTCAAAAGTATAGACTTTGGTTAGATCAAAAATACCAATCCCCATATACAGGTGAAGTAATACCTCTAAGTAAATTATTTACCAATGCTTATGAAATAGAACACGTATTACCAAAATCACGTTATTTTGATAATTCTATAACTAACAAAGTAATTTGTGAAGCTGTTATAAATGCTTACCCATATAAAGGAGCTCAAACAGGTTATGAATTTATAGAAAATCAAGGTGGTAAGATTGTAAATGAATTATCAACATCTAATAAGAAGGTCGATATACTGACAAAAGATAAATACGAAGAATTAGTTAAACGAAATTTTAAAGGAAGGAAAAAAGACATTTTGCTCATGGCTGAAATTCCAGAGTCTTTTACCAACAGACAATTAAATGATTCTCGTTATATTGGTAAGGTTGTACTAAATTTAATGAGTAAAATAGTTCGTAAAAATGATGAGCAAGAACAAACTTCTAAAAAAGTAATCCCAGTAACCGGAAAAATAACCAGCAGGTTAAAAAAAGACTGGGGACTTAATGAAGTTTGGAATGATTTGGTTACTCCCAGATTTAAACGGTTGAACCAGTTAGTAACTGAGGAAGGAGATGAGTTAAGTGCAAAATTCGGTTTTTATGATTTTCAAAAAGATAGAAATGGAAAAAACCTAGGGAAACAGTTTTTTAGAACTCAAGTTCCTGATGAACTCAAAAAGGATTTTGAAAAGAAAAGAATTGACCATAGGCATCATGCTCTAGATGCTTTGGTGATAGCTTTAGCAAGTAGAAGCCATGTAAACTATTTGAATAATAAAAATGCAGCGGATTCTAAAAAAGATGAACGAATTGATTTAAAGAAAACACTTTGCTTTAAAACGAAACCTGATAGTCAAGGAAATTACAGATGGGACTTTCACAAGCCCTGGGAGAATATTACAAAGGAAACAAAAACCAATTTAGAAAATACGGTAGTGAGTTTCAAGCAAAATAAGCGAGTACTAACCAAAACAAATAACTATTTCGAATCCTATAAAGATGAAAATGGTAATTTAAGATTAGATAAAGAAGGAAACCCTAAAAAAGGATTTATTAAGCAAAAGGGCATGAACAAAGGTGTCAGAAAACCGTTACATGAAGATACATTTTACGGGATAATAGAAAACGGTGAAAACAAAGGCAAATTAATTTTACGAAAACCAATAGACAGTTCTTTTAATAAGAAAAAAATAGAAGCTGCTGTATCCAGTAACTCTGTTAAAAAAATTCTATTAAACCATTTGCAACAAGAAAAATTTCAGAACCAGAAAAATGACAATGGTAACCTAATAAAGGCTGAGGAATTAGCATTTGCACCTGAAGGATTAGAGGACATGAATAAAAATATTCAAGTTTTGAATGACGGAAAATATCATTATCCAATTTATAAAGTGAAATTAATTTTTGAGAAAGGTAAAAAATTTCCAATAAGAAATTATATCAAAAATGGTGAAAAAAAACAAACAAAATATGCTAAGTCTGCTGGAGGTACAAATCTCTTTTTCGTAATCAAAGAACATATTCAAACTAAAAACAGAAAATATGAAACGATTCCTCTAAAAGATGTAATAGATGCAATGAAGGAAGGGGAACAGTTCGTAGTAGAAGAAGTAGGGTATTCTTGGTTTACACTTTCTCCAAATGATTTAGTCTATGTTCCAACTGAAGAAGAAAAAGAGAATCCTAATTTAGTTGACTTTAATAATTTAAACTCTCAGCAAATTAATCAAATCTATTTATTTACAGATGGATCAGGAACAACAGCTAATTTTATTCCAAATAGTTCCGCTAATACTATTTTTAACATATCAAAAAAAGATCAGGTTAAAAAAGGATTGAATTACCCTATTCAAAATGAATATGGAATTGGAAGCCCCCAGTCAAAAAATCAGAGATCTATAGAGGGTGTGATGATTAAAGAAAGTTGCTGGAAATTAAAAGTAGATAGATTAGGCAACATTGTAGAAGTAACAAAATGAAACGTTCCAAATTCATACAAAGTTTAGGGTTAGGTGCTGGAGGATTAATACTTCCGAAGGCGTATCTATCCACCAAGCCCATCTTGATTTATGACAATTATGTCCGCGGCTTAGAATTTTACAATTTCCGTAAACTGCGCCAAGAAATCAAAGAGGGCGATCCCATTTTTTTGATACGAGAAGAAGACAATATGCATGACAGTTTTGCGACTGCAATTTATTATGCAGATTATAAATTGGGATATATTCCGGCTTATGAAAACATTGTTATTGCCAATATGCTAGATGCCGGAGCAGAACTGAACACAAATGTGAGTAGCGTTGATTTAGAAACGGGATTGCAATATGCTTTGGCTATTCAGGTCTTTGCAGAATTGGTTATTCCTACCGATAAATTAGTAAAGGTTTGGAAAGAGGATAAAAGGGCAGATGATGCCCCCGATTTGTATAGAGAGTATTAGGACTGTTAATATATTGGGTCACCGAAGCCTGCGACCCACTAAATATTGGAACGGAGCCTACGATTTAAGCAGACACCCATGATAAAGAGAACGCTATTTTTTGCCGCTCCTGCTTATTTGAGCACAAAAGAAGAACAACTGGTTATTAAATACCCCAACAATGATCCTTCTCCCAAAACGGTACCAATAGAGGACATAGGTTATTTGATTTTAGAAAATCCTCAAATCACAATCACCAATAAATTATTAGAAAAACTTACGTACAACAATGCCGCCATTATAAATTGTGATGCGCAACACATGCCCATTGGTTTGCTGATGCCATTAACTGGTCACTCCGAACAAAACGAACGCTTTCGGGCGCAACTCAATTCTTCGTTGCCGCTACGCAAGCAATTATGGCAACAAACCATTCAGGCTAAAATAATAAACCAAGGCAAGCACTTGGAAGAGCGCGGAATGGATGGCAAAAAAATGAAGTTCTGGGCCAAAGAAGTCACAAGTGGAGATGCGTTAAATCACGAATCACGGGCAGCAGCTCATTATTGGAAACGGATTTTTGAAATTGAAGGATTCACCCGATTTAGACATGGTGAGGCACCCAATAATTTATTGAATTATGGCTATGCCATTTTGCGCGCGGTATGCGCCCGCGCTTTGGTAGGTAGCGGTTTGTTGCCTACCATGGGTATTCATCATGCTAATAAATACAATGCGTATTGCCTTGCCGATGACATCATGGAACCTTACCGTCCGTTTGTAGATACGGTGGTGGCATTTATCGTAGATAATTATGATGATGTAGCCGAATTAACGACCGAGTTAAAAACCGAATTGCTACAAATTCCGGCCATGGACGTGGTGATAGATGGAAAAAAATCACCGTTAATGGTGGCTATGAGTAGAACGACCAACTCGTTGCAAGAATGCTATATGGGGCACACTCGTAAACTAATATACCCGGTGTTTTAAATTCAAAATACCGAATCATGGAGCAAAATAAATATTCACGTCTAAATCAGTATCGCAGTATGTGGGTTCTTGTATTTTTTGATTTACCAACCGACACTAAGAAAGAACGAAAAGCCGCAGCCGGTTTTCGGAAATCTTTACTAAAAGACGGATTTAATATGTTTCAATTCTCTATTTATATCCGTTTTTGCCCCAGTAGAGAAAATGCGCAAGTACATATTAAACGCACCAAATTAAATTTACCCAAAAACGGGCATGTGGGCATTTTAAGCATTACCGACAAACAATTTGGAATGATGGAACTCTTTATTGGCCAAAAGGAAGATAAAGCCGAACCCCCATCTCAACAATTAGAGATGTTTTAACGCAAAAAAAATGGACAAAAAAAAATGACACCTAATAAAAAGGTGCCATTTTTTACATTCAATTTCGATTACAATTCACACTAAATCAAGCTAATACAACCCTACATATTGCGAATCGTCACGAAATTAAAGAACTGAAAGCCATTCACA
>TARA_R110002050_G_scaffold118195_4_pt1 | contig 48701 bp, 52 predicted proteins | sample TARA_R110002050 | Tara Oceans TARA_R110002050 (sample SAMEA4396988) | marine metagenome | biome: Polar Biome; feature: [DCM] deep chlorophyll maximum layer (ENVO:01000326); material: water (ENVO:00002006), including particulate matter (ENVO:01000060) such as... | depth 25 m
GTTTAATTGCACCGATTGCTATGGACGAGGGACTTCGTTTCGCAATACGTGAAGGTGGCCGTACTGTTGGTGCCGGTGTCGTTACTAAAATTATTGAATAATAATCTTTAGTGAGGGGGCTCTTGAAGTCGTTCAATCCCCCTATTATATGAGAAAGTAAGATGGAAACACAAAATATTAGAATACGTTTAAAATCGTTCGATCATCGTATGTTAGATCAATCAACAGACGAGATTGTTAATACAGCAAAGCGTACAGGCGCAATAGTAAAAGGACCAATTCCTTTGCCTACGCTAATTAAGAAATTTACTGTAAACCGTTCACCACACATTGATAAAAAGTCTCGTGAGCAGTTTGAGATGCGAACTCATAAAAGAGTTTTGGATATAGTAGATTGGACGCCACAAACTGTAGATGCCCTAATGAAATTAGAGTTAGCATCAGGTGTTGACGTTGAGATTAAATTATAATGATTTTAGAGAATAGGAGCCTGACGATGAGAACGGGGCTAATTGGGAAAAAGATTGGAATGACAAGAATATTCACAGAAGCTGGTGAACATATACCAGTAACTGTGTTGGAAATTGATTCTTGTAAAATCGTAGGCCATAAAACAATAGAGCAGCATGGATACAGTGCAGTTCAGGTTGGTTATGGTGTTGCTAAAGAAAAAAATCTTAAGAAACCAGTTCGCGGATTTTATGCGAAAGCTAAGTTGCCAGTAAACAAATATATTGCAGAGTTTAAAGTTAACCCTGATAGCTATATAGATGTTGGCGCTGAGTTAGATGTTAACCATTTTAAACCTGGTGCTTATGTTGATGTTGTTGGTCAAAGTATTGGTAAGGGCTTTGCTGGTCCTATGAAGCGCCATAACTTTGCTGGTAACAGAGCAAGCCATGGTGTGTCACTTTCACACCGTTCCCATGGGTCAACTGGTCAATGTCAAGATCCAGGAAAAGTTTTCAAAGGCAAGAAAATGGCCGGTCATTATGGTGACCAAAGAACAACAGTACATAATCTTCAGATTGTACAGGTTGACATGGAAAGCAAATTGATCTTTATTAAGGGATCAGTTCCTGGGGCAAAGGGATCGTACATTAAAGTACGTGACGCAATTAAAAAGAAAGCTTCCTAAAGAGAGTCAAACAATGAAGTTAGCATTAGTAGATATAAATAATAAAAAGCTTAGCGACCTTACTTTGAACAAAGATGTGTTCGGTGTAGATGTTAGAAAAGACATATTACAACGCGTTGTTTCCTGGCAGTTGGCTAAAAAGCGTAGCGGTAACCACCAAACAAAAGAAATTGGTGATGTTAGTGGGACGACTAAAAAGCCATTCCGTCAAAAGGGAACAGGAAATGCACGTCAAGGTAGCTTAAGATCTCCACATATGCGTGGGGGGGCAGTTATTTTTGGTCCGCACAAAAGGGACCATTCATACAGCTTGCCTAAGAAAATCCGCCAACTTGGCATGAGATGTGCTCTTTCATCAAAAATGGCAGATGAAAATCTGATTATTTTGGATGAGGCAAAATTGACATCCAATAAGACAAAAGATTTATTAGCCTTGTTGAAAAGCAATGGTTGGGAATCTGCTTTATTAGTTACAGGTTCTGACGTTGATGTGAAATTAGGTCAAGCAGCAAGTAATATTGCTAATTTGGATGTTTTGCCGCAGCAAGGTGTAAATGTTTATAGCATTCTTAGGCGTGACAAATTAATTTTGACAAAGGATGCAGTTCATCATTTAGAAGCAAGGTTATCATCATGAGTAATGTAGTAAATAAAAAGCAAATTAGTGAAGAAAGAGTGTATGAAATCATTCGCTCTCCATTAATTACAGAAAAGGCAACAGCTCTTTCCCAATTTAATCAATATGTATTTGAGGTAATGGGAAATGCGACTAAGCCAGAAATCAAACAAGCAGTTGAAAAACTTTTCAAGGTAACTGTTTTGGGTGTTAATACGGTTTTGACAAAGGGTAAGACCAAACGCTTTAAGGGTCGTATGGGGCGTCGCCAAGATCTTAAAAAAGCCATTGTTTCTGTCAAGCAAGGTCAAACAATCGACGTAAGTGTAGGAGTATAAAATGGCATTAAAAAAATTTAAAGCAATGACTCCAGGGACGCGTCAGCTTGTATTGGTTGACAAGTCCAGCCTTTGGAAAGGTGAGCCGTATAAAAAGCTTACAGAAGGCGCAAAAAGCAAAGGTGGTCGTAATGCAAATGGACGTATCACTTGTCGTCACCAAGGTGGTGGTCACAAACGTCGTTATCGTATTATCGATTTTAAAAGAAATAAATTTGATGTAAAAGCAACTGTAGAACGTCTTGAATACGATCCTAATAGAACAGCTTTTATTGCTTTATTAAAGTATGAGGGTGGAGAATATTCATATATTGTTGCGCCTCAACGTTTAAAAGTTGGCGATGTTATTGAATCTGGTAAAAATGTTGATATTAAGCCAGGTAATTCGCTTCCTTTAGGCAATATTCCTATTGGAACGATTGTTCATAATATTGAGGTTAAGCCAGGTAAGGGTGCGCAAATTGCAAGATCTGCAGGGTCTTATGCTCAATATGTTGGTCGTGATACAGGTGTTGCTATTATTCGGTTGTCTTCAGGGGAAACAAGATTAATTCATCTTGAATGTATGGCGACTATTGGTGCGGTTTCAAACCCAGATCAAAAGAATATAAATCTTGGTAAAGCAGGTCGTTCCCGTTGGTTGGGTCGTAGGCCAACTGTGCGTGGTGTGGCAATGAACCCTGTAGATCACCCTCATGGTGGTGGTGAAGGGCGTACTTCAGGTGGACGTCATCCAGTGACGCCTTGGGGTAAGCATACCAAAGGTAAGAAAACAAGAAAGTCAAAACCTTCTGACAAATATATTGTCAGCAGACGTAAGAAGAAATAGGAGTACATAAGAGTGTCACGTTCAGTTTGGAAGGGTCCATTTGTAGACGGTTATCTTTTAAAGAAAGCCGAAAAAGTAAGAAGCTCAGGTCGCAATGATGTTATTAAGACTTGGTCACGTCGATCAACGATTATGCCTCAATTCGTAGGTCTTACTTTTGGTGTCCACAATGGTAAGAAATTTGTTCCAGTTTATGTTAGTGAAAACATGATTGGTCACAAATTTGGAGAATTTTCTATGACGCGTACCTTCTATGGACACGCGGCAGACAAGAAAGCTAAAAGAGGTTAATTATGGGTAAAAAAGCATTACCAAGACAGCTAAGTGAAAAAGAAGCAATCGCAAAAGCAAAGATGATAAGAACATCTCCAAGTAAGCTTAGCCTTGTTGCTGCCAGCATCCAAGGTAAAAAAGTTGGAAAAGCATTGGCAGAGCTAGAATTTTCAAGAAAACGTGTTGCAGACGAAGTTAAAAAAGTATTGACCGCAGCTATTGCGAATGCTGAAAACAATCATAACTTGGACGTTGATCAGCTGGTTGTTTCACAAGCCACAGTTGGAAAAGCTTTGGTAATGAAGCGTTTTCGTGCAAGAGCAAAAGGACGGGCAGCAAGAATTTTGAAGCCTTTCAGTAACTTGAGAATTATTGTAAAAGAACTGGGCGAGGAGAAAGCGTAATGGGACAAAAGGTTAACCCAATTGGATTGAGATTAAATATCAACAGAACATGGGATTCTCGTTGGTTTGCAGATAAGGCTTATGGCGATTTATTGAATCAAGATCTTAAGATCAGAAAGTTCATTATGGCAAAGCTTAAACAAGCCGCTGTTTCCAAGGTTGTGATTGAAAGGCCTGCAAAAAAGGCGAAGATTACAATTTATTCCGCCCGTCCAGGAATTATCATTGGAAAAAAAGGTGCTGATTTAGATTTCTTGAAAAAAGAAGTTTCTAAAATTACAAATTCTGAAGTTTCCATTAATATTTTGGAAATTCGTAAGCCAGAATTAGATGCAAAATTAATTGCAGACACAATTGCTCAGCAACTTGAACGCCGTGTTTCCTTTAGAAGGGCTATGAAAAAGTCAGTTCAATCTGCGTTAAGGTTAGGTGGGCTAGGGATTCGAATTAACTGTTCTGGTCGCTTGGGTGGGTCTGAGATCGCCCGCATGGAATGGTATCGCGAAGGACGCGTTCCTTTACATACTTTGCGTGCTGATATCGATTATGGTGTCGGTACTGCCTTTACAACTTATGGTACAATTGGTATTAAGGTTTGGGTGTTTAAAGGTGAAATTATGGAACATGATCCAATGGCTCAGGATAGGCGTGTTCGTGAAAATGTAGTGAATCGTTAATATAAGGTAATAGTTGATGTTAAGTCCAAAACGTACAAAATTTAGAAAAGCATTTAAAGGACGTATCCACGGTACTGCGAAAGGTGGGACAACTTTAAACTTTGGGGCGTATGGTTTAAAAGCTTTAAATCCTGAAAGAATTACTTCTCGTCAGATTGAAGCAGCAAGGCGTGCGATTAGTCGCCATTTGAAAAGATCTGGACGTGTTTGGATTCGTATTTTTCCAGATGTTCCCGTTTCTTCCAAACCTGCGGAAGTTCGTATGGGTAAAGGTAAAGGGGCGCCAGAGTTTTGGGCGGCACGTGTTAAGCCTGGACGTATTATGTTTGAAATTGAAGGAGTTAGTGAACTTCTTGCTCGGGAAGCCTTTATGCTTGCTTCTGCGAAACTGCCAATTCAAACAAAATTCGTGACTCGGGCATTTTAGAAGGGTTGAATTATGAAGATAGCAGAATTACGTAAGAAAAAAGACGAAGATTTAGTGAAGATGGTTATTGATCTTAAGAAAGAGTTATTAAACTTAAGATTTCAAAAGACAGCTGGGCAATTGCAGAACACAGCACGTATTCGACAAGCTCGTCGCCAGGTAGCAAGTGCAAAGACGGAATTGCATGCGCGTAAAAAGAAAATAAATAGTAAATAAAGGTTGTAAAATTATGCCACGCAGAGTATTAAGAGGTACGGTAGTTAGTGCTAAAGGAGACAAAACAATAACTGTTTCCGTAGTACGCCGGGTTATGCATCCGGTTTATAAAAAATATATCAATAAGTCAAAGAAATTTGCTGCACACGATAACGATAATGTGGCAAAAGAAGGTGACATAGTTGAAATCCAAGAATGCAAGCCTATATCTAAGACAAAGACGTGGGAATTAATTGCTACAACAAGTGAACAAAAGTAGCAGAGGTTTATTATGATTCAAATGCAAACAAGACTAGAAGTAGCGGATAACTCAGGGGCGCGTAGCCTTCAGTGTATCAAGTTACTTGGTGGGTCGAAAAGAAAATCTGTTTCTGTTGGTGATATCATTGTGGTCTCAGTTAAAGAGGCAATCCCACGTGGTAAGGTTAACAAAGGTAAAGTATATAAAGCTGTAATTGTTAGAACGGCCATGCCGGTTAAAAGGAGTGACGGGACAGTTATTCGTTTTGATAAAAACGCGGCAGTGTTGTTGAATAACCAGAACGAACCCATTGGAACTCGTATTTTTGGGCCAGTTACACGCGAACTTAGGGCGCGTAACTTTATGAAAATTATTTCTCTAGCTCCGGAGGTACTATAAAATGGTAGCAAGAATTAAAAAAGGCGATACAGTTGTTGTTACAACTGGTAAGAATAAAGGAAAAAAAGGCGAAATATTAAAAGTCTTTTTAGAGAAAAGTAAAGCTTTGGTAAAAGGTGTGAATGTTGTAAAAAGGCATATGAAGCCGACAGCAGCAAATCCAAATGGGGTGCATGAAAAAGAGTTACCAATTCATGTATCTAATTTGATGCACTTGGATCCAAAAGATGGAAAGCCTACAAGAATTAAGGTTGAAGTTAAGGACGGTGTTCGTCAACGTGTGGCCAAAAGGTCTGGGACTAAAATAGATAAGTAATGAGTAAGGTTATGATGGCTCGTTTAAGAGAAGAATACGAAAATAAGATCAAGCAAGATTTGATCAAGCGGTTTAACTTTAAATCACCTATGCAAGCACCACGATTGGAAAAAATCGTTTTGAATATGGGTATTGGTGAAGGGACGCGTGATGATAAGAAAGTTGTAGCTGCTTTAAAAGATATGACAATCATTACGGGGCAAAAGCCTGTTATCACAAAGGCGCGTAAGTCCATTGCAGGATTTAAGTTGCGGGATGGCATGAAGATTGGTGTGAAGGTTACCCTTCGTGGCAATCACATGTATGAATTTATGGATCGTTTGGTGAACATTGCTTTGCCGCGTGTTCGTGACTTTAGAGGGTTGTCCCCTAAAAGTTTTGATGGAAATGGAAATTATTCTTTAGGTCTTAAAGAGCAAATCGTTTTTCCTGAAATTGAATACGATAAAATCGATCAAATCCGCGGTATGGATATATGTGTTGTAACCACCGCAAATAATGATGAAGAAGGAAGAGAGCTTTTGAAAGCTTTTGACTTCCCATTTACGAAATAAAGAGGAATAAATGGCAAAAAGTAGTGCGATAGAAAAGAACTTAAACAAAGCAAAAAAAGTTAAAGAATTTGCTTCAAGAAGAGCTCAATTAAAAGCAAAGATAAAAGACTCAAATTCTTCTGTAGAAGATAGATTTGAATTTTCTATTAAGCTAAGTGAATTGCCAAGAAACTCTTCAAAAATCAGACTAAGGAATAGGTGTGAACTTACAGGACGCCCCCGTGGTTATTATCGTAAATTTAAAATTTCTAGAATTGCGCTTAGGGAATTAACTTCCCAAGGTCAAATCCCTGGAATGACAAAGTCAAGTTGGTAAGGAGACGAATATTATGTCAATGAGTGATCCGATTGCAGATTTAATCACTAGAATAAGAAATGCCCAAGCTCGTAAAAAAGGCACGGTACGTGTTTTGTCTTCTAAAATGGCAAATAACTTATTAGCTGTCTTAAAAGAAGAGGGTTTTATTGGGCCTTTTAAAACAGTGAATATTCGTCCAAATATAGACGAAATAGAAGTGACTTTAAAGTATTTTGAAGGTGAAGGTGTTATACGCGAAATTAAACGTGTATCCACGCCAGGAAGACGTACTTATTCAAAAATCAAAGATATGCCAAAACCTTATAATGGTTTGGGTGTTGCGGTTTTAACTACGTCAAAGGGTGTTGTGTCTGATAATGCAGCACGTCAGTTAAACATTGGTGGTGAAGTACTTTGTACTTTATTTTAGAAGGTTGTTGATATGTCAAGAGTTGGAAAAAATCCTATAAGCATTCCAGAAGGCGTTAATGTAAATATTAATGCGCAGGAAATTATTGCAAAAGGAAAAAATGGGGAGCTTTCTATGAAGGTTCCAGCCCACGTAAGTGCAAAAGTTGAAGGTAATGTTGTCGTTATAGAGCCAGCTGATAACTCTAAGAAAGCGCGTTCGCTATGGGGGACTTATCGTAGTATCGTAAGCAACCTTGTGCAAGGTGTTTCTGAGGGTTTTACAGTTAAGCTTGAAGTAAATGGTGTTGGTTATCGTTGTCAAGTCCAGGGCGAAATTCTTGTCATGCAGCTTGGTTTTAGTCATGAAGTTCGTTTCCCAATTCCAAAAGGAATAACAATTAAGTGTGATAAGCCGACATTGATTTCAATTTATGGAGCTGATAAGCAGGCTGTTGGTCAGGTCGCTTCTAATATTAGAAAATATAGATTGCCTGAACCTTATAAAGGAAAAGGTATTAAGTACGAAAACGAGCAGATTCTAAGAAAAGAAGGAAAGAAGAAGTAAAATGGCAAATAAAGCACAAAAAAACCTTTTGCGCCGTAAAAAAAGGGTTAGCTATAAAGTCCGGAAAAAAACACAAGAAGGTACACCAAGACTTTCAGTTTTTCGATCAAATAATCATATTTACGCACAAGTTATTGATGACGTTAAGGGTGTGACTTTGGCTGCGGCATCTTCTTTGTCCAAAGAATTTGACACAAAGAAATTTAAAGGTTATGACGTTGAATCAGCGGCAAGTGTCGGAACATTGGTTGCTGAAAAAGCAAAGAAAGCTGGCGTTACAAAAGTCGTTTTTGAAAGAGGCGGATATATTTATCATGGTCGTGTGAAGGCTTTAGCTGAAGCTGCGCGCGAAGGTGGATTACAGTTTTAAGCTTAAGGAAATAGAATGTCACAACAATTAAAACAAGATAAGCAAGAGCAGCAGATCACTGAAAAGTTGGTGAGTATCAACCGTGTTGCCAAAGTTGTTAAAGGAGGGAAGAATTTCTCCTTCTCAGCATTGGTAGTTGTCGGTGATGGTAAAGGTCGCGTTGGATATGGTTTAGGTAAAGCCCGAGAAGTTCCGGAGGCTGTAAAAAAAGCATCTGATAAAGCCAGAAAAGCAATGATTAAAGTTCCTTTACGGGAAGGTCGCACAGTGCATCACGACGTAATCGGTCGTTTTGGGGCGGGTCATGTTGTTATTCGTTCCGCACCAGCAGGGACAGGAATTATCGCAGGTGGTCCAGCACGTGCTGTTTTTGAATCTTTAGGGATTCATGATGTTGTTTGTAAGTCCATTGGAACTTCAAACCCGCATAACATGGTAAAGGCAACACTTCAGGCTTTGAAAATTGTGACGTCTCCGCGTGAAGTTGCGACAAGACGTGGTAAGAAAATTGGTGAAATTGTTTCCAGACGGGAATATAAGGTTGGTGACAAGGTTTCTGTAAAAGAGGTTAGCGATGTTAAAGAAAATTAAAGTAACCCAAATCGCAAGTACGATTCGTCGTCAAGAATGGCAGACGCAATGTCTTAAAGGCTTGGGCCTAGGAAAAATGAATAGAGCTAAGGTTCTTGTTGATACGCCTGAAGTAAGAGGTATGGTCAACAAAATTAAACACCTTGTAACAGTAACTGAAGCATAAGTGGTAGGGCGATAATGAAACTAAATGAATTACAAAATAATTCTGGCGCAACAAAGAATCCAAAACGCGTAGGTCGCGGGATTGGTTCTGGGACAGGTAAAACTGCTGGTTCAGGTCAAAAAGGTCAGAAATCCCGTTCAGGTGTTGCTATTAAAGGATTTGAAGGTGGTCAAATGCCTTTGCAAAGGCGTCTACCGAAAAGAGGATTTTCCCATATTGGAGAGCCAACATGTGCAATCAACTTGTCTGATATTCAAGAAGCCATTGATGCGAAAAAATTATCTGCATCAGTTACTATTACATCAGAAGTGTTAGCAAGTGCAGGTATGATTCGAAATGCAAATTGGTCTTTGCGAGTCCTTGCAAAAGGTGCTTTAAAAGATAAAGTAACCATCAATGCGAATCATTTCAGTAAATCCGCAAAAGAAGCAATTGAAAAAGCTGGCGGAAAAGCTGAAGAAATCAACAAAAGCAAGTAATACCAGGAGGTTACATGGCATCTGCGGCAGAACAATTAGCGGCAAATCTAAATTTTAGTGCTTTTTCTAAGGCTAAGGATCTTAAGAAACGTATATGGTTTACGTTACTTGCTTTGATTGTTTACCGTTTGGGAACGTATATTCCTTTGCCAGGTATTGATATGTCTGTGATGGCAGACATTGCAAAACGGAATGCCTCAGGTATTCTGGGTATGGTTGACATGTTTTCTGGGGGTGCTTTGTGGCGTATGACAATTTTGGCATTAAATATTATGCCTTATATCTCTGCCAGCATTATGATTCAGCTGCTTTCTGCAATTCATCCGCAACTTGAAGCTTTGCGTAAAGAAGGCGAATCGGGGCGTAAGAAATTAAATCAATACACCCGTTATGCAACAGTTGTTCTTGCAACAGTTCAGGCATTTGCTATGGCAAAAACCCTTCAATCAAGCGGTGCTGCGATGGATCCGGGTATGTTTTTTCAGGTTAGTACAGTTGTTACAATTGTGGGTGGCACAATGTTTTTGGTATGGTTGGGTGAGCAGATTACGGCCCGCGGTATCGGTAACGGAATATCTTTAATTATCTTTTCGGGGATTGTTGCTAACTTACCTCAAGCCGCATTAAGAATGTTGGATCTTGGACGTGAGGGGCAATATCATGTGGCCTTTATCCTGGGTATCCTGGTTCTATTGGCTGCTGTCATAGCTTTTATCGTATTCATGGAGCGTGCCCAACGTAAGGTTTTAATTCAATACCCTAAGCGTCAAATGGGTAACCGCGTTATGGGCGGCGAAAGCAATCACTTACCTTTAAAGTTAAATAATGCCGGTGTTATTCCCCCAATTTTCGCCAGCTCTATTTTGTTATTACCAGGAACATTAGCTTCCTTTATTACAAATGGTCCAGATTGGGTTCAAACAATTCTATATAACTTAAGTCCGGGTCGCCCAATATTTATGATATTGTATGCTTTCTTTATTGTGTTCTTTGCTTTCTTCTATACAGCATTGATGTTTAACTCTGATGATACAGCCGAAAACCTTAAAAAGGGTGGGGCATTTATTCCAGGTATTCGCCCAGGCGCAAGTACATCCGCTTATTTTGACTTTTTATTAACGCGTTTGACAACGATCGGTGCCGCCTACTTAGTTGCTGTTTGTATTTTGCCAGAGTTCTTAAAAGTTAAATACAGTCTGCCTTTTTATCTTGGGGGAACAAGTTTGTTGATTGTTGTAAGTGTAACAATGGATACAGTTTCGCAGGTTCATTCACACTTGATGTCACATCAATATGAAAACTTGATGAAAAGATCAAGGTTGAATTCTAAAGGTCGCCGTAAATGATCGTAATACTATTAGGACCTCCAGGAGCTGGAAAAGGAACCCAGGCTCAAAGGTTGAAAGAAAATTATGGCTTGATGCATTTGTCAACTGGTGATATCTTGCGTCAAGAGATAGCAAAAGGTACGGAACTTGGTTTAAAAGCTAAGGAAGTCATGGATGCAGGCGGACTTGTTCCAGACGAATATGTTATCAAGATGATTGAAGACAAAATTAATCAGCCTGATTATAAGGCTGGGGTTATATTGGATGGGTTTCCAAGGACGACGCAACAAGCGATTACGTTGGACGAAATGCTGGAACAATATAACAAGAAAATTGATGCTGTTATTGAAATCAAAGTCGATGATGAACAGTTGATAAAACGTATTTCTGGTCGTTATTCTTGTGCAGAATGTGGTGTTTGTTATAACAAATACTTTAAAAGACCTGCAGAAGAAGGTATATGTGATGTCTGTGGTAGTACAGAATTTAAGCATCGCAGTGATGATAACGAAGAAACGGTGAAGAAACGCTTGGAAGCGTATTATAAGGAAACGATGCCAATAATTCCTTATTACGTGGGAAAGAGTATTTTGAAAACAGTTGATGGTATGCGGGATATAGACGAAGTGTCCGCAGAAATTAACAGCTTGTTAGAAAAAAAATAATATTTTACTAGGAATAGTAAAGATTAATACCTAAATAGTATGAAAAGGAGAAAATAAAAGTGGCTCGTATTGCTGGTGTAAACATACCTACAAATAAAAAAATAGCAGTTGCCTTGACCTATATCTTTGGGATTGGGCTTACATCTGCGAAAAAGATTTGTGAACAAGCAAAAATTGATACAACTAAGCGCGTAAATGAACTTAGTGAAGATCAAGTTGCAGTTATTCGTGAAGTCATTGATCAACATCACCAAGTAGAAGGTGAATTGCGCAGTGAAATTTCCATGAACATTAAGCGTTTAATAGACCTTGGTTGTTACCGTGGAATTCGTCACCGTAAAAGGCTTCCAGTTCGTGGCCAAAATACGCATGCCAATGCGCGGACACGTAAAGGAAAAGCCGTTGCTATCGCAGGTAAGAAAAAGTAATAAGGATTAAATAATGGCACAACCAGCATCAAGACTTAGAAAACGCGAAAGAAAAAATATTGCAACAGCTGTTGCGCATATTTCTGCCACGTTTAACAATACTTTAATTACAATCACAGATGTACAAGGAAATGCAATTTCCTGGTCATCTGCGGGTTCTAAAGGTTTTAAAGGATCAAGAAAGTCCACCCCTTTTGCCGCACAAATGGCAGCTGAAGAAGCTGGGCGCAAAGCAAAAGACCATGGGGTGAAAAACCTTTCTGTTGAAGTTAAGGGTCCAGGTTCGGGACGTGAGTCTGCTTTAAGGGCATTATTGGCTGTAGGATTTAGCATTTCTTCTATTAGAGATGTAACCCCGATTCCGCACAATGGAACGCGTCCGCCTAAGCGTCGCCGTGTGTAATTTAAGAAAAATATATAATTTTAGGAGCAGCTAGTGATACAGGAAAATTGGCAAAAACTGATTAAACCAAGCAATATTAAAGTAGAAACTGGGGATGACCCTCAATTTAAAGCTACTCTTTTCGCAGAACCTTTGGAAAGAGGCTATGGGACAACTATTGGAAATGCATTACGTCGCGTTTTGCTTTCTTCCATCAGAGGCGCTGCAGTAACATCTGTTCGCATTGATGGGGTTGTTCATGAATTCTCTACGATTCCAGGCGTTATGGAAGATGTATCAGAAATCATTCTTAACCTAAAGACTTTGGCGATCAGACTTCACTCTGAGGGTTCGAAGAAAATCACCCTTGTTCATAAAGGAAAAGGTGTTGTTACAGCTTCGATGATTGAAGTAGGTTCTGAAGTTGAAATTTTAACACCAGATGTTGTTATTTGTAACCTATCTGACAATGCTGTTTTATCAATGGAATTAACGGTTTCCCACGGAAAAGGATACGTTCCTGCCATACATGGTGCATCTAAAGAAACGCAAATTGGCGTAATTCCAATTGATGCCTTTTTTAGTCCTGTTAAAAAAGTGGCTTATCGTGTCGAAAATACACGTGTTGGACAACAGACTGACTATGATAAATTAATTATGGATGTTGAAACTGACGGAACAGTTATTCCAGAGGATGCTTTGGCCTTGTCCGCAAGGATTTTGCAAGAACAGTTTGCACCATTTATTAATTTTGAAGATCCAATTGAAATTAAGCAAGAAAAAGAAGAAGATGAACTTCCAATTCCAAGGAACTTGCTAAGGAAAGTATCTGAACTTGAACTTTCAGTTCGTGCTGCAAATTGCTTGAAGAATGATAATATCATTTACATTGGTGATCTTGTTCAAAGGTCAGAAAATGAAATGCTTAAAACACCTAACTTTGGTCGTAAATCATTGAATGAAATCAAAGAAGTTCTTACAGAAATGGGGCTAGGATTGGGAATGGATATCCCAGGTTGGCCGCCTGAAAACATTGAAGACTTGGCAAAACGCCTGGACGACAATAATTTTTAAGTTAATACGAGGAAAAGATGCGTCATAAACTAAAAGGAAGAAAGCTAAATAGAACATCAAGCCACAGAAAGGCTTTGTTCAGCAATATGGCTAACTCATTAATTGCCCACGAACAAATTAAGACAACTTTGCCAAAAGCAAAAGAGTTGCGTGGTGTTGTTGAAAAGTTAATCACAATTGGTAAAAAAGGGGGGTTACATGCCCGCCGCCAATTGATCAGTCAATTGCAAAGCAACGAAAATTCTAGCAAAGTAATTGATGCTTTGGCAGATAGATATAAAACCAGGTCAGGGGGATACACACGTATCATTAAAGCCGGTTTCCGCTATGGAGATTCAGCACCTATGGCTGTTATAGAACTTGTTGACCGTCCGGCAGAGCCAATTGTTGCGGATGAAAAATCAGCAAAAAATATGACCTCTAAGAAAACAGAAGAAGCTAAAAAAGACAAAAAATAAATTCTAAAGTACAAAAAAACCCAGAATTTCTGGGTTTTTTTATGCCTAAATTTTACTATTTGCCGCTTCTTCAGTATCTGTCTAAATACCAATATCAAATCAACCAATTTAGGGGGATCAAATAGGTTCTGCTTTCAGGTCTTTTGACCTCTTTATTATTAAGCGCAGGGTAGCAACTTAAAAATCCATGAGGTCACGAACCCGCATCTGGAAAGCTGTTTGGCGTTATTATCATGCCTAAGTTTTACTTCTATCCCATTCTTCAAGTATTTGATCAATCATATTTTTTGCAATAGAAACAAGTTTAGGATTTGTTTGGGTATAATAAGGAATAATAATTAAGGCAATAGATAACGCCCAACCCCGTCCCCGCGTCCACGTGTTTTCGTCAATATTCAAGTGATCTTTGAAAGTTTCTCTGGAGGCTGCATCAAACAGGCACCATGCTGGAATTAAGTCACAAGCTGGATCTCCTTTGCCAAATAATCCGAAATCTATAATTCCATGTAATTTTCCTTCTTTTACAATTAAATTACTTGGCAACAGGTCGCCATGCAGCCAAACCCCTGGCTTATGCCATTCTGGTGCTTGCAGACAATTTTTCCACAGAGACGCTATAGCTTTTGGATCATATAGGCTTTTAAGATCAAGGATGGCTTGTTGGACATCATCATTTTGACTTATTAGGGGGAGCCCCCTTCTTGCTTGGGGCGCGAATTTTGCGCTTATTTTATGGAGTGAATTGATGAAATTGGCAAGCAGTTTTGCCGTATCGTTTAAATCTATTGGCTTATTATCGTAAGCCTCGGCTCCTTCTATCCAGTCATAAATTGACCAAACATAAGGGTAGTTATTGTCAGGTTTGCCTATATCAATAAGCCTAGGGGTATTCAGAGGTAACTCTGGTCTTAGCTTAGGTAGCCACTTTTGTTCTTCTTTAATTTGATATTCCCCTTGCTTTGTCCTTGGGAATCGAATGCATCTATCTTTCCCCAATTTATAAACGATATTATCCGTTCCTGAGTGTGTAACTTCCTTTATGGGTTCCTTTTTCCATTTTGGAAATTGTAAGTAAACAAGGTCTTTGACTATATCAATATTTATTTTTGCTTCATTTTTATGCATGGCTGTTTGCTTTGTCCAAAATAAACTGGTTATTCAAAAAGTATACCCATAAAATTAAAAAATAAATAAGGTTTTTGCTTGAAAAAAATCTTTTTCATGGTAATATTCAAATCAATTGCGGGAGTAGCTCAGTGGTAGAGCACAACCTTGCCAAGGTTGGGGTCGAGGGTTCGAATCCCTTCTTCCGCTCCAAAAAAAATCCCTTAATATAATCAAAATCCAGTGTGGAACGTCACATCAAAAACTGATATTATATTTACTTATATTAAAGGTTTTATTTATGACGCACATGAACGACGATAGCATCAAACAAAAACAAGCCATAATAAAGGCTGTTGTTGATTCTTCAAAAATAAAAGCAAAAGAAATTAATTCTTTTAGCTCTATTTTATACTCTGGAATAAGTTCAAATGAGATAGCTGAAATGGAAAAGGCTAAGCTTACAGAGTTTCTGAAAGAAAGCTGGAAAGAATTTCAAAACCTCAAAGAATATAATATTTCCGTCGTGCCAGTTCATAATAAGAAAGAAGATCTTTCCTATACACAAATAATTATTTTAAATAGAAACAAACCTTTCCTTGTGGATTCAATTACTTCCTTAATTAATGGTTTAGGTTTCAACATTAATTTCTTAATTCATCCTGTTATAAGGGTTAATAGATCCAAAAATGGGGATCTTGATTCTTTTTCTGTCCCTGAAGTCAAGCAAGTGGATATAGAGGCCGAGTCAATAGTATGCATTGAACTGCAAGAATATTTAGAAAAAGAAGAAGTATCTGATCTAAAAGAATCCATTAATAATGTTCTTGATGATGTCCGCCGATCAGTGGAAGACTGGCATAAAATGCGTAAGAAACTTACGAATGCTTTGTTTGACCTTGATTCAAGAAAACTGTCTTGTAAAAAATATTCAAATATAGAAATTCAATCTTTTCTTCAATGGTTGGATAGAGGGTATTTTACCTTTTTGGGCTATCGGGAATATGACCTTGATAAAAAAGGATATGCAAACCTGACGGATGCCTTAGGTTTGTTAAAGAATTTCAAGCAGAGCCTTTTTACAGATTCTGTCAAAGATGATCAAATGATTGTCCAAGAACGTATGATGAAAGATATTTCCCTTTTTGATATCACCAAAACCCTTCGCAATTCGACGGTACACCGGGCGGTTTCTATGGATGTAATCCGCGTTGCAAAAGTTGATAAAGATGGACATATAATTGGCGAACGGCAATTTTTTGGATTATTCACATCGGCTGTGTATAACCGGAGTATCAGGGATATCCCTTTGTTACGTCAAAAAGTCCAGAATGTTTTGTCAAAATCAAATGTTGCAGCAGACTGGCATGATGGGAAAGCTTTGACCCATATTATGGAATCTTTCCCCAGGGACGAGCTTTTTCAAATAGACGAAGAAAAATTGCTTAAAACAACCCAATCAATTGTTCAGCTGCAAGAACGCCAAAGGGTCGCATTGTATATGCGCCAAGATAAACTAGGGCATATTATTTCTTGCTTGGTTTACGTGCCACGTGATAGGTACACGTCTGATTTACGACAGAAATTTTCAGGTATTCTTGAAAAGAGTCTTGAGGCGAAAACGTTAAGTTTCCATACAGAAATTGGGGGGAACCTTTCTTTCGCGCGGGTTAATTTCATTTTGTCCCCCCGATCATTAAAAACAAAAACAAAAGTTTCCTTAAAAAGTCTTGAAAGTGATTTGGAATCTGCCTCTATGCGGTGGGAAGACTTGTTCATAAAGCAGGCTAAGAAAGAATTTCTAAGATCACAATCTAAGAAAATGATTGAACAGTACGTTCATGCGTTTCCGACTTCTTACCAGGAATCCTTTAGTGTTGAAAGTGCCTTTGCTGATATTGGTTTTGCAGAAAAAGCCCTTCAAGAAAATAAATTAAAAATACAATTTTATGACTTTAAAAACAAAGGTAAGCCAGAGTTTTTATTAAAGCTTTATAATCCAGGGTCTTCAATTGTTTTATCTTCTATTATGCCAATTTTGGAAAATATGGGGCTGCGGGTTATAACAGAATCCCCGTATTCTTTGAAGGTTGGAAAAGAAGGCGCAAATATATGGATGCACTGTTTCAGAATACAGTTCAGGGTTGAATGCTCTAGCTTTATCTTTGATGATATTGCCGATAACTTTGTTGAATGCCTTAATAAGGTTTGGCAAGGGGAAGCTGAAAATGATTGTTTCAATGCTTTGATTGTGGAAACAGGACTGGATTGGCGTCAAATAAGTTTACTTAGGGCTTACTATAAATACCTTCGGCAGATTCATTTTTCATTTGAAAAAGATTTTGTTAAAGATACTTTTAGCCAGTACCCAAAAATAACATTGTCCCTGGTACATCTTTTTGAAAGCCTTTTTAACCTAGAGACAAAAATGCTGGCAAAAGAAACTGTTCAAAAAAAGATTTCGGCCATAAAAAGTTCTTTGGAACGGGTATCAAGTGCCAATAGTGACCATGTCTTTAGAAGTTTTTTGAATTTAATTACCGTAACAATTCGGACGAATTATTATCGGAAAGACAAGTCAGGCCATCACAGAAATTTCTTGTCCTTCAAGTTCAACAGTGCGGAAATTACGGGCTTGGTTCGGCCGCGCCCGGCATACGAAATATATGTTTATTCATCTTGGATGGAAGCCATTCACCTAAGGGGTGGCAAAGTTGCCAGAGGAGGTATTCGTTGGTCTGATCGATCAGAAGACTACCGTACTGAAGTTCTGGGGCTGTTAAAAGCACAAATGGTTAAAAACAGTGTCATTATTCCGGTTGGGGCAAAGGGTGGATTTATAATTAAAAAATCCCTTGATGGCATGACTTATCCGGAACGTCAAAAAGAAGCAATCCATTGTTATAAAACAATGATCAGGGGACTTTTGGATGTAACAGATAACTTGGTTAATGGAAAAATTGAATCCCCTGAAGGGGTAAGATGCCTTGATGATGCAGATCATTATTTGGTTGTGGCCGCAGATAAAGGAACAGCAACCTTTTCAGATATCGCAAATGAAGTGGCGGCGGAATATAATTTTTGGATAGGCGATGCCTTTGCTTCGGGTGGATCTGTTGGATACGATCACAAGAAAATGGGAATCACCGCAAGGGGGGCATGGGTTTCTGTCATGCGCCACTTTAGGGAATTAGGGGTTAATACCCAGAAAGATCCATTCTCTGTTGTTGGTGTTGGGGATATGTCAGGGGATGTCTTTGGAAATGGAATGCTGTTATCAAGGAAAATAAAATTAATTGCCAGTTTTAACCACTTGCATATTTTTATTGATCCAAATCCTGATCTTGAAAAAAGCTATAAAGAAAGAAGTCGACTTTTTAAATTACCTAGGTCTTCATGGGGGGATTATGATCAGTCATGTCTTTCCAAAGGGGGCATGATTATAGACAGAGCTTCGAAAAAAGTAAAACTTACCCCCGAAGTTTCAGCCATCTTATCCTTTCATAAATCTGAGGTCACGCCTAACGAACTTATTCAAGTTCTGTTAAAAGCGCATGTTGATTTATTGTGGTTCGGTGGGATCGGTACGTTTATTAAATCTGAAGGTGAAAGCCACCATGATGTTGGAGATCGTGTGAATGATGCCATTCGTGTGAATGCTTCGGACCTAAGGTGTAAAGTTGTTGGGGAAGGGGCTAACTTAGGGGTGACCCAACGGGCGCGCATTGAATATTCTTTGGGCGGGGGCTTCATTAATACAGATGCAATTGATAATTCTGCCGGCGTGGATACATCAGATCACGAAGTTAATATCAAGATCTTATTACAAGACCCTAAGATAAAGAAAACGTTGTCAGAAGATAAAAGAAAAACGCTGCTGACATCAATGACAGATCATATTGCCGAATTGGTTCTAAGGAATAATTATTTACAATCACAGGCTGTTTCTATGGTTCATTCAAGGGGATACCGCGTATTGGGGCGCCAAAGCCGACTTATGCGATCTATTGAAAAAATGGGCAAGCTGGACCGTGATGTTGAATACTTACCAAATGAAAAGTCTTTGAGCAAAAGAACCCTTAGTCGCACAGGCCTTTCAAGACCAGAAATTGCCGTCTTGTTGGCTTATGGAAAGATATTCGCCTATGAACAAATAATTGAATCAAGCCTTCCTAAAAACAAGTTTTTGAAACACACTTTATATGATTATTTTCCAGAAAATATAAATAAAAAATATGCTTCATCCATTGACAAGCATCCTTTGCGGGATGAAATTATCTCTACGAATATAGCCAATAGCCTTGTAAACAGGGTTGGCCCAACATTTTTAAATGAAATGATGGATATTTCCGGGGCAAAATTAACAGAAGTTATTCATGCTTACCTGGTCGTCAAAGAAAGCTTTGGGCTTGAAAGTTTTTGGACAGATATTGAAGGTTTAGATTATAAAATCCCAGCAGATATACAAATGCAAATGCTGATAGATATTGTTGAGCTTATTGAAAAAAATGTTCTATGGTTACTGCATAAAAATAAATCACTTGATTTAGAGGGGTGCGTCAAACTTTACTCTAAGAAAGTGAATGAATTACATAAATGTGCGGGGAAAAATTTGTCCAGCATTGTTTCTTTGGCAATAAGTAAAAAGCAAGACGGCTATAAACAAAAGCAAGTTCCTGCAGAAATTGCTGAGAAATTTTCTGAATTAAACCTTATGAATTATGCCTATTTATTAATTGATTTATCAATCAGTACCAAGGTAGGCATAGAAAAAACATCACAGATGTTTCATAAAATAGGGGATAGGCTAGGGATAGATTGGCTGTTATCAGAGCTTAAAAAACAATCGTCTGAAAATACGTGGACAAAAAAGGCACTGTATAATCTGAAGGATCAGCTTATAGAAATTAAAGACAAAATATGTTTTAAGCTTTTGACACATTATAAAGACCTATCGATAGACGATGCGATTGAAACTTGGCTGCGCCAGAATAATTATTTGGCAGAAAAAGCAGAAGAAGTTCTGGAAAGTTTGAAAGATAATGATAAAATCGACCCAACAATGTTGTATGTGGCGGTTCGCCAGTTGGCATCACTTGTTTAAGATTACCCCTTGAAAGATCTTTTTTTGACCCCATATCTATAGTATGGAGCGAGGTATAAAACACATGTCAAAAAATAACATTATTTCATTAAACAAAAAGAATAACCAACAAGAAAGTATAGATGTATCTTTATCATATACTGTTGGGAAAATAAGAAAAATTATAGATCAATATAATGTTGTTGATCAAATTTCTGAAATAACAAAAGTTATCAAAAATTTACAATTGGGTGAAAACCCGTATACAAAAATGGTCATTTCATATAAGGAGTGTATGTTTTTCAGGCATCAATTTAACTTAATGGTTAAGAAATTGCCGACCATGGTAACAATAGAGTTAATTGATATTTTGGGAAGTATATGGCCCAAAGATGCCGTGGTTATGGATAGGTTGAAAATGATTTTAATTAAGTCCTTAGAAACAGGCATGAACATGAAACAGATTCAGCAAATCTTTTTCAAAGACATGGATACTTGTGATTACTTATTAAAAGGGGCCATCGATTTTGAAAAAAGCATCCTGGGCGATAATATCGTAGAATTTCCTAAAAATCGTTGGGGGCAATAAACCCAAAAAGCGCGGCTACGCAACAGCCCCAAAAAGCCTTAAGAGGGTTAGTAGTCTTTGTTTACTGTGGCAATTTTTGTTGCAACAAAAATAAAGACCATGGATAAAATTATCATATAAGTAATGTTTGAAGTTTCTACACTGCTTAGGGCTATTTTCTCTGATATAAAAGGGGTTGCCCCGGTCAAGGTGGCTTGCCCAAGTGAAAAAGGAACAGCAAACCCAGAGTATTTATACTTAGAAGGGAACATTTTCTGAATCATTAAGAACACAGGCGCCCCCTGGAAAGCTGTTAATATAGCAATCAAAAGCTGGCAGCATATAATAAGGGATAAAATATTATAGGATATGGCAATATAAAAAATAATAATAAGGATGACGTTTAAGATTAAAGAATAATAAAGCAATTTTTTATGGCAAATATAGGTGCTAAGCCAGCAGAAAAAGACCATAGATAGGCCGCATACAAGCATCATCACAGAAGACAATAATAAGACAGATGAATCATCAATAAAGAAGGTTGCTTTTATGTGGCCTGACAGCCAACTGGCGCCAATGTAAAAAGGGACCAGCAAGGCAGAACCAAATAAGAATACAGATATTATATTTTTGGGATACTTTGTGACAGCATGGATGAAAGGGATAACTTCTTTCGATTTTTCAGATTTTTCCCAGGTTTCAGATTCCTGCATGGAATCTTTAAAAACATACAAAAAGACGCCGTAGACAGCCCCAAATAAGAACGGAATTCTCCAGCCCCAACTTGGCATAAAGCTTAAAGTTGATCCAGCAGAGATAGATGTACCCAATAAAGCCCCAAAAAATCCCATGGATAAAAGGATGCCCATGTTAACATTCTTTTCTTTTTTTGTGCTGGATTCCCCAACAAAGGTAATGGTTCCATAAAAAGCCCCACCGATGCTGGCCCCTTGAAATAACCGACAGATAATCAGTATAATAGGGGAATAAATGCCAAGTGTTTCATAGCCTGGAAGAATGGCAATAATAATGGCTGGGAAAATACTGGAAATAAAAGAATAAGTTACCGCTTTTTTTCGGCCAAACCTATCCCCCACCCAGGAAAATATTCCGGCTCCGAAGGGGCGCATCCAGAATCCAGCGGCAATTGCCGCATAGATTCCCAGCATTGTTTCTTTGGAATCTTCAGTAGACGGAAAAAATTGAAAAGCAACTAAAGGGCCAAAAAAGGCAAACAATGTATTTTCATAATGCTCATAAATATGACCTAGAACAGCATATACAATTGATTTATTTCTTTTTCCTGTCATCTAATCCAATAATTTTTGCCACCAACCTTTGCGGTTAGAAGAAGGTTTTCTTTCGACAGCCGCAGGTTTTTTTTCACCTTGAGTGTTTCTGTTCGTGTCAGAATTTGACCCACTGTTTTCCTTAGGGATGGCTGGTCTATCACCGCTTTCCTTAGGCGCAGAAGGCTTCCTATTATTTTCTTTAGGATTGGATGGTCTGCCAGTTTTTTCTTTAGGGGCAGAATTTCCAACATTTTCCTTGGGCGTAGGGGTATTTTCCCCACCGTCTGTTTTTCTTTGAGAGTTGTTTTGCTCAAGATTTTGTGGTGCAGAAGAATTATTCTGCTTTCTATTCCTGCGATTTTGTCTATAGTTATTCCTGCGATTTTGCTTAGGAAGATTTTCTTTTTTTGGTTCTTCCGCTGAATCCACAGAGGTTGCGGCTTCAGGTTCTTTCTTGTTCTGATGAACGGGTTCTTTTTTGTGCTGGTGGACAGGCTTTTTATTTCGGTTCCCAGAAGAATTTTCATTTTGGGGATTGGGTTTAATATCCTTCTTTTTATTCCTATTACCTTGGTCTTTTTGCTGTTGGTCAGACGCACTTGTATTCCCATGTCCATCGGCAACAAAGGCACCGTTTTCATTTTCAATTTTGAAACCTGTGTTAACCAGCCTATTGTCTTCTTTTAGGTCCAATTTTAATTGGAAACGTTGTTCAAGATCTGAAAGTTCGTGACGTTTGGTCGCCAGCAGATAAAAAGCAACATTTGATGGCATGTGAATTGTAATTAATCTGCCACATTTTTTGCTTAGACATGTTTCTTCAATCACACGTAATAATTGTAAACCAATAGACGCAACGGATCTAACAACACCACTTCCGCCGCAGTTATCACATTTAATCGTGCTGGATTCCATAATGCTGGGGCGTAACCGTTGCCGTGACATTTCAAGTAATCCAAATTGGCTGATGCGGCCTGATTGAACCCGGGCGCGGTCAACAACTAAAGATTCTCTTAACTTTCTTTCAACCAGTTGATTGTTTTTTGAATCACTCATGTCGATAAAGTCAATAACAATCAACCCGGCATAATCACGTAGGCGTATTTGTCGGGCGACTTCTTCGGCGGCTTCCATGTTGGTATTTAAAGCCGTCGTTTCGATATGACGTTCCCTTGTTGCGCGTCCAGAGTTAACGTCAATGGCAACCAAAGCCTCTGTTTGGTTTATAACGATATACCCCCCAGATTTTAATTTAACAGTCGGGGAATACATTTGTTCGATTTGTTGTTCAACTTTATATTTAAAGAACAAAGGACATTTGTCATCTTTATAAGGTTGAACTTTTTTTGCATGGCTTGGCACCATGGCTTTCATATATTTTTTGGCGTTTTTATAACCTTCCTCACCCTCTACATAGACAGCATCAATTTCTTTTGAATAACCGTCGCGGATTGTCCGGCGAATGAGGTCGGCCTCTTCATAAACTAGGCAAGGGGCTGTGGATGTCACTGTTTCCGCACAGATTTCTTGCCATAGCTTTGTTAAATAAGCATGGTCCCTTTTAATTTCTGGCTTACTGCGATCAAGCCCTGCTGTTCTTACGATCAAAGAACTGCCTTCTGATAAGCTAAGGTCTGAAATAATACTTTTTAAGCGACGTCGATCGCCGCTATCTGTTATGCGCCTTGAAATACCGCCCGAGTGTTGGGCATTTGGCATCAATACACAGTACCGTCCAGCTAGGGAGATAAAGGATGTTAAGGCCGCCCCTTTATTACCGCGTTCTTCTTTTACAACTTGAATAAGAACAACTTGGCGGCTTTTGATAACTTCTTGAATTTTATAAAGCTTGTAGGGGTTGGTTTCTTTTGTTTCTTTTTTCTTTACGACGTCATCAGTATCAACTTCATTCGCGTCCTCATCATTATCAATTTCAGGAATTTCGTCTTCATTAAGGTCTGATGTTTCTTCATTCGTATCATCATCATCCCAGCCTTCAACTGAATCAGAAAGTTTCTTAACATTTTCATCGATTGGTTGGTCAAGTTGTTCTCTGTCACCAACAGGAATTCTGAAATAGTCGGGATGAATTTCTGTGAAGGCAAGAAATCCATGACGGTTTCCCCCATAATCAATAAATGCTGCTTGTAAAGAGGGTTCAACCCTGACAATTTTTCCTAAATAGATATTGCCTTTAAGGGTCTTTTTTGCATTGTTTTCAATATCGAAATCAATAAGTTGATTATCTTCAACGACTGCAACGCGTGTTTCTTCGGCGTGAGCAGCATCAATAAGTAGTTGTTTTGACATTTAATTTTTAACCTTTTATTTAAGCAATAGTCGCCACTTATTATTTTCGGGCGTTCTATTATCTTATAATTACTGTAAATATACATTTGATTCTTTAAAAAAGTTCACGCTTATTACAAAAATAACTGTTTTATTATCTTATAATTACGTGAATATAATATTCAGTTTGACCTTATTGGCCGACATATATACCATACAACTATTGAGGGGGATTGTACAATCCCAAAAATTAATTATAGGTATGAGGCAAGTCATCCAAAAAATACTCTTACTTATTCTGGTTATTATATACACAGGAATTCCTTCTGCTGGGTTTGCACAAAAAATATTAAATGTGCGTTCAGGCGATCAAGGAAAGTTTACCCGTGTCGTTATTGATACCACAAACCGCCCTGATTTCAAAAGCACCGTGAATGAAGGGGGGGGAAGTATCAGTACTTTTATGCCTTCTGTTATCTTTTCTAAATTCAAAGCCCCTGCCGCTGTCGGAAATATAAAAAATATTGAAATTATTGATTTGCCAAATGGCATGGGACAGATTTCATTAAAATTGAAAAATACAGGCCAAATCAAACAGGCATTTATTTTGTCCCCCAAAGGGGATATCAAGCATTTCCGGTACGTTATTGATGTTGTAACAGGGCCGAAAAAGCCAAAAACTTTGATTGAAAACCAAAAAGATCGCGACAAAAAAGTAAAAAAGATAACAAAGAAAAAAGTGATTGTCATCGACCCAGGGCACGGTGGGAAAGATCCGGGGGCCATCGGACGCAGGGGGATTAAGGAAAAAGAGGTAACCCTTGGTGTGGCGCTGCAACTTGAAAAACATTTAAATGCCACAGGATTGTATGATGTCTACTTAACCCGCAGAACAGATAAATTTTTAAGGTTAGGCCAACGTGTGGCTTTTGCCCGTAAACGCAAAGCAGACTTCTTTATTTCGTTGCATGCAGATAGCCATCCAAGAAAAGATACAAGGGGCTTATCTGTTTATACCTTATCAAGGGTGGCTTCTGATAAAGAGGCAGAGAAATTGGCCATCAAGGAAAACAAAGCAGATCTGATTGATGGGGTGGATTTAAATACGGAATCCCCCGAAGTTGCCAATATTTTAATTGATTTGGTTAAAAGGGAAACAATGAATTTATCCGCCAAATTTGCGCATAATTTAATTAAAAAACTAAGTACACGTGTGCTATTATTAAGAAACACACATCGTTTTGCCAATTTTGCTGTATTACGCACACCAGATTTACCAGGGGTTTTGGTTGAAATGGGATACATTTCAAATAAGCAAGATGAAAAACTTTTAACCACGCCCAGGTATTGTAAGCGCCTTTGCGAAGGTATTATGGAATCAGTCAAAAGTTATTTTGCAGTAAATAGTTGAAAATAAATAATGAAACAGAAACTTTATACATTCTCTATTTTTCTTGGATCTTCGTTGATTGTCGGTGTTTTAGGTATCATTTTGATGTTTTGGTATTTTGGCAAAGGCTTACCAGACTATAAACAATTGGCCGTCTATGACCCCCCAGTTGTAACGCGTATGCATGCAGGTGATGGCAAGCTGTTTGCCGAATATGCCTATGAACGCAGGGTGTTTGTGCCCATATCATCCATTCCAAAACATATTGTGAAAACTTTTCTGGCGGTTGAAGACAAAAACTTTTATGACCATCCAGGGATTGATTGGACCAGTATTTTAAGGGCCGTCTTTGCAAATTCTTTTTCATTTATAAGGGGGCGTGGTGCCACGGTTGGGGGATCAACAATTACCCAGCAGGTGGCAAAAAACTTTTTATTAACAAATGAAAAAACAATCATTCGTAAAATTAAAGAGGCCATTCTTGCCTTAAGAATTGAACATACGTTCAGTAAAGATAAAATTTTGGAACTTTATCTGAATGAAATTTATTTAGGGCATGGGGCTTACGGCGTTGCCAGTGCGGCAATAGAATACTTTGGGAAGTCCTTAGATGAATTAACCGCTGCCGAAGCAGCCTTTATCGCAGGCTTACCAAAAGCCCCCAGTACCTATAATCCAGAAAGAAATTATAAGGCAGCCATCACCCGCCGGAACTGGGTTTTGATGCGCATGTACGAAGAAAAATTAATAACAAAAGAAGAAGCTTTGGAAGCTGTGGAAGAGCCGATTATTCTTCAGAAAAGAAAAAATATTTCTGTTGTTGATGCTGGTTACTTTGCCGAACATGTACGTCAAACAATCATCGATAAGTATGGAAAAAATACTTTTTATGAAGGGGGGCTTTCGGTTCGAACGACTCTAGATTCCCGGTTACAAGAACTGGCGGATAAAGCTTTGAAAAAAGGCCTGGTTCATTATGATCGGACGTATGGCTGGCGCGGGGCCATCACTTATATTAAAATAGATAACTGGGAAAAGAACTTGAAAAAAATTCCAGAATCTTTGGCTGTCAAGCCTTGGGTTGTAGCTGTTGTTCTTGACGTTTCTGATGCACAGGCAAAGATAGGTCTTAGATCAGGAGAAACAGGCATAATCCCCTTAAAGGAAGTAAAATGGGCCCGTCCACATATTATAGATACGAAAACAAACTACCCCACGGTTGGGGCTGTTGTGAAATCTGTAAAAGATGTCTTGAAAGCTGGGGATGTAATTATGGTGGATTCCCTAAAGGACGGGCAATACAGCCTTCAGCAAATTCCTGAAATCAATGGCGGATTGATTGCGATGGATCCCCATACTGGGCGGGTTCTGGCCATTGATGGTGGCTATCGTTTTTCACGTAGCCAGTTTAATCGCGTCACTCAAGCCAAGCGTCAACCAGGATCTGCATTCAAAGTTATTACTTATACAGCGGCTTTGGAATCAGGTTACACACCTTCAACCCTTGTGCTGGATGCCCCCCTTGTTGTGGAAATGGAAGATGGAAAAGAATGGCGACCACGTAATATTACAAACAAATTTTATGGCTGGGTTCCGTTAAGGAAAGCTTTGGAAAAATCATATAACCTTGCCGCCGTTCGCATTGGCCAGCAGATTGGCCTTAATAAAATCGAAGAAGTAGCTGTACGCCTTGGGATTTATGATTCCCTGCAAAAAGTATTAGCGGTCTTGTTGGGGGCAGAAGAAACAACTTTGATGCGAATGGCTGATGGTTTTGCAAGTTATGTGAACGGTGGGAAAAAAGTCACCCCCATTTTAATTGACCGTATCCAAGACAGACATGGAAAAACCGTATACAAAGCAGACACACGTCAATGTGAAGAATGTGAAAGCGAAACTTGGTTAGGGCAATTACCACCCCAATTGGATGATACCCGTCAGCAAATCTTAAACCCAGTTGTTGCCTATCAAATGGCATCGATGCTTGAAGGGGTTGTGCAGCGCGGTACCGGTAAGCGGGCGCAAGTCCCTGGATACAGTATTGCAGGGAAATCAGGAACAACAAACGAATATTTTGATACATGGTTTGTTGGTTTTTCCCCTGACTTGGTTGTGGGGGTGATGGTTGGATTTGATAATCCAAAAAGTTTAGGGCGCTTTCAAACAGGAGGAAGTTTGGCTGCCCCAATTTTTGGGGATTTTATGAAAGAGGCGTTAAAGCATAAGCCAAAAATTCCTTTCAGAATACCTTCAGGTATCAGCTTTTATAGAGTTGACCCAAACACAGGGGCAAAAATGAATTTTAAAGATAAAAGAGGCATTATCGAAGCATTTGCAACGGGCACAGAACCAAATGCGACACCAACAGAAAAAGCAGGTAATCAAGAAAACTTGATTTCTGGAAATATTAGCGGTATCTACTAAAAATCAGAATATTTTAGGACACAATCATGAAAGCAGAAGTTGAAACTCTCTCAAAAGAAATTAAAAAATCTTTGGATTTAATCCGGAGGTATCTTTGACGTTACGGCCTTAAAAAATCGTTTTGCTGAAATTACAACGCAAACTGAAAATCCAAACTTGTGGGACAACCCAGACCAAGCCCAAAAATTAATGCAGGAAAAAACAGTTGTTGAAGATAGTTTAAATCTTATTTCTTCATTAGAAACAGATTATGAAGATGCTTTGACTTTCTATGAATTGGGAGAGATAGAAGGGGACCAAGCAACCTGTGATGAAGCTGAAAAAGTGTTAACACAAGTTAAACAAAGGGCGGCCCGTCAACAAATTGCCAGCCTTCTTTCAGGGGAAAGTGATAACAACGATTGTTTTATAGAAGTCAATGCGGGCGCTGGCGGGACAGAGGCCCAAGATTGGGCGCAAATGATTTTGCGGATGTACCTTAGGTGGGCTGAAGATCATAATTATAAAATTCAGTGGATTGACGAAAGCACTGGGGAAGAAGCAGGGATTAAATCAGCCACTGTAAAAGTACAAGGGCCAAAAGCCTTTGGATGGTTAAAGACAGAAAGTGGTATTCATCGTTTGGTCCGTATATCCCCTTTTGATTCCAATTCCAGGCGCCATACAAGCTTTGCCTCTGTATGGGTTTATCCAGAAATTGACGATAATATTGTTATTGAAGTTAACGAAAGTGAACTGCGTATTGATACCTATCGCGCATCAGGCGCTGGAGGACAGCATATTAATAAAACAGACAGTGCGGTGCGGTTAACACATATCGCCACGGGTATTGTGGTTCAATGTCAAAATGACAGGTCCCAACATCGTAACAAAGCCCAAGCTATGAAAATGATGAAATCCAGATTGTATGAATTGGAAATGCGCAAGCGCGAGGAAGTCGCCCAGGCGGTGGAATCATCCAAATCAGAAATTGGTTGGGGTCATCAGATTCGTTCGTATGTTTTGCATCCTTATCAAATGGTAAAAGATGTGCGGACTGCCTATGAAAAAGGAAACGCGCAAGGGGTGTTGGACGGGGATCTGGATGGTTTTCTGGAGGCAGCTCTTTCCCATAAAATTGGGGCAAAAGAATAGAATGCTTGATTTTAATTAAAGGATTCGTCATAAAATGAATTTGTTATGAAACTTATTCGATCTGCTTTATCAGTTGCCAGCTTCACGATATTAAGTCGTGCTTTTGGTTTTATCCGCGAATTACTGCAGGCCCATTATATTGGGGTAAGCGCCATTAGCGATGCCTTGCAGATTGCGATTCGTATTCCAAGCGTGTTTCGACGTATCTTTGCAGAAGGGGCTTTTAATGCTTCCTTTATCCCTTCTTTTTCAAGAATATTGGCGGGCGAAGGGCGTGATCAAGCTTTGAAATTTGCCCAGAATGTCTTTTCTATATTGGCAATTACCCTGATAATTTTGGTCGGTGTTATTGAACTATTTATCCCCCAATTAATTCCCTTGATTTTCAGAGGTTTACAGGACACGCCAGATCGCCTTCATTTGACGATTGAATTTACCCGCATTACGTTTCCTTTTTTAATGTTGATTTCATTCACCGCCTTTTTTAGTGGAATTTTAAATTCTTTTGAACGCTTTGCGGCGGCGGCGGCTTCACCTGCTGCTGGGAATTTGGCCATTATTGGATCTTTGATGTACTTAACCCCCTACGTGGATAATCCAGGATACGCCTTGGCTTGGGGCGTTTTGATGTGTGGGATTGTTCAGTTTGTTTGGGTTCTTGTTCCTTGTTCTTTTCGATGTTTTTTTGTTAAACCAAAACTTCCAGAGATAACACCACAAGTTCGCCAATTTCTAAAGAAGATGTTGCCCGCGGCTTTAGGATCTGGGGTTGTACAAATTAATATTTTCTTGGACATGATGGTTGGGTCATACCTAAAGACAGGGGGAATATCTTATATTGCTTATGCCGATCGGCTGAATCAGCTACCGCTAAGTGTTATTGGGATTGCCATCAGCACAGCCCTGTTACCATTGCTGTCAAAACAAATACGTCTAGGACACCTGAAAAAAGCCAACCATAGTCAGAATATGGCCTTGGAATTTGCGTTATCTTTGACATTACCAGCCTTGGCGGGCTTGATTATGTTGGCCCCAACATTGATTCATTATTTATATCAACATGGAAAATTTGCCCCTGAAGACGTGATGCCCACAGCCCATACCTTAATTGCGTTGGCATCAGGTTTACCGGCTTATGTTCTTGTAAAGATTTTCAGCACCAACTTTTTTTCCCGCGGGGATACCAAGACACCGATGTTTGTGGCGGCAGTTTGCGTAACGATTAACTTACTATTGAATATTGCTTTGATTAAGCCGATGGCCCATGTTGGGCTGGCCTTGGCAACGGCCATATCATCTTGGTTAAATGTTACGATTCTTTTGATCATTCTTCGTAAAAGAAACTTGTTTACTTTTGAATTAACTCTGTTTAAATCAATTTCCAAAATAACCTTGGCATCATTCTTTTTGGTTGGGTATTTGTATTATGCCGTTCCCTTGATTGAAGAATTGGCGCCAAAGATTATGGATGCCCGATGGTTTATTTTAACGATGATTATCGGAAGTTCTGGGGCCTTTTATTATGGGGTTGCCAGTTATATGGGTGTGTTTCACTGGAAAGATTTCCATAAAACTCTGGACACAGAACCTTAATAATCCCTGAATTTATTTTCTGTCCTTCAATAGTTGATTCATTCTTTCCCAGTGTTGGGTGAAATAAATTTCAAACCATTTTGTAAAGGGGGCGTGATTATCAACCTCTTTTTTTATATCTTCTAAGTGAATCCATTTGTAATCTTCAACCTCTATCGGGTTTGGATCAATGGGGCCTTCATAAATTCCTGAAACGATATGCACATATTCATGTTCAGTTAGGCCGTTATCAAAAGGGGCGTTATAAGTAATTGAAAAATTTTCTTTTAAAGGGCACGTGAAACCCATTTCTTCATTAAGACGCCGTTCGGCAGCAGCCACAATTTTTTCACCTGGACGGGGATGTCCACAACAAGCATTTGTCCAAAGCCCCCCGGAATGATATTTCCCAGAATATCTTTTGTGAAGCAAGGTTTCCCCTTTTGTATTAAAAACAAAAACAGAAAAGGCCCGATGTAATAAGGCTTTTTCATGGGCCTCTATTTTTTCGCACTGTCCGATTTCTTGATCATCTTTGTCGACTAAAATAACATGTTCTTGCATTAATGTGCCTCTGCCCAATTATCCCCAGTCCCTGAATCAACTTTTAAGGGGATAGATAGTTTATAAATATTTTCCATCAAGTCTGTCATAACTTTTATTATTTTTTCCACCTGATTTTCAGGCACCTCGAAAATTAATTCATCATGAACTTGCAGTAATAATTTTGCATCCAGCTGATTTTTCTTTAAAACGTTTTCAGTCTGATTCATGGCTTTTTTGATAATATCCGCATTGCTTCCTTGCAAAGGGGCGTTAATGGCTTGGCGTTCTGCGAACCCACGAAATGATCCATTTTTTGAATGAATATTGGGGACATAACAGCGACGGCCAGACAGGGTTAATACATGACCATGGGCCCGGGCATAAGCAACCATATCATCCATATATTTTTGAATCCCAGGGTATTGGATATTATAGGCTTTAATATAATTACTGGCTTCCCCTCGGCTGATGCCCAGCTGACGTGCAAGACCAAAGGCACTGATACCATAAATAATACCAAAGTTAATCGCTTTGGCCCGACTTCGGATATCAGGGGTTATCTTTTCCAAAGGAATTCCAAATACTTGGCTGGCTGTTAAGGCATGAATATCCTGGCCATTTAAGAAGGCTTGTTTTAATTCTTTAATATCTGCAAAATGGGCCAGTAACCTTAATTCAATTTGGGAATAATCAAACGATACTAACTTCATCCCTTTTTCTGTCATAAAGGCCTTGCGAATTTTGCGTCCTTCAGGGGTGCGAATGGGAATATTTTGTAAGTTTGGATCCGATGATGCCAGGCGTCCTGTCGTTGTTCCGGCCATTGAAAAAGAAGTATGAACCCGTTTTGTTACAGGATTAATATCATCAACCAAAGCTTCGGTATACGTATTAATAAGCTTGGCCATTTGGCGCCATTTCAAGATTAAGGCCGGCAAATCATGGTCAAGGGCCAGGGCTTCCAGAACATCAACACCTGTTGCGTAAGCCCCAGATTTCCCTTTTTTTCCTTCGCCAAGTTTCAATTTTGTAAATAATATTTCCCCCAGTTGCTTTGGGGATCCAATATTAAATTCTTCCCCAGCTAGGTCATAAATTTTCTTTTCATGCTCTTTTAAGTTCGCTGTGAATTCTTTGCTTAATTCCCCCAAAAAAGAAGGGTCAATTTTGAAGCCTATTGATTCAATTTCCACCAATGTGTCTACCAAGGGGCGGTCAATAATTTCATAAATTGACGTTAGTTTTTCTTCGAAAATTCGGGGCTTCAAAAGGGTGTGAAGGCGTAAAGTATAATCCGCATCTTCTGCTGCATAGATTGTGGCTTCAGTAATATTAACTTGGTCAAAAGTTTTAATATGTTTACTTTTTCCCAGAACTTCCTTGAAGGAAATCATCTTGTGGTCAAAATATCTTTTGGCCAATTCATCAAGATTGTGCGGCCCTGGCGTTAAAAGATAAGATAGTAACATTGTGTCATCATAGGGATGGATGTCCACCCCATATTTTTTTAAGACTAACTTGTCATATTTAATGTTCTGTCCAACCTTTAAAAGGATCGGATTGATCAACAAAGGTTTTAGATGTTGCCATATTATTTCCATCGGCAGTTGGGCATTTTTTTCAGACAGTAAATCTTGTTCATGGTTAATTGGAATATAACAAGCATCCCCTTCAGCCACAGCAAGGGAAATACCAATCAGTTTGGCTTGCATCGCATTCAAAGAATTGGTTTCTGTATCAATGGCAAAGGTGCCGGCTGCCTGACATTTTTTAACCCATTCGACCAGTTTTTCTTCTGTTTGAACGCATTCATACTTTTGTTCTGATTTTGGTTTGATGGCTTCTTTGGGTTTTGCCCAAACCGCCCCATTAGTATGTTCAAATTTTTTACGGAAGATATTTTCCAAAGATTTAAAGTTTTGCTCTGTTAGAAATTCAACAACTTTTTCAAGATCAGGTTGCCCCAAATGCAAAGCGTCCAGGCCTGTATCAAGGGGAACGTTTTCTTCCAGTGTTACAAGCCTTTTTGATAGGATTGCTTGATCTTTGAATTCAATTAAATTTTCCCGTCGCTTGTTTTGCTTTATGGTATGGGCATTCTCTAAAAGATTTTCAAGCGTCCCAAATTCCTTAATAAGGTCTGTTGCCGTTTTGGGGCCAATGCCAGGAACGCCAGGGATATTATCAGAACTATCGCCGGCCAAAGATAAAATATCCAAAACTTTATTGGGGGGCACGCCAAATTTTTCAATAACTTTTTCTTCATCAATAAAGCGATTTTTCATGTGGTCATATAAAACAACTTTGCCATCATCCACCAGCTGCATTAAATCTTTGTCTGATGAAACAATCGTAACGTTATATCCTTTGTTGACCGCCCTTTTGGTATAGGTTGCAATCAGGTCATCGGCCTCAAACCCTTCCATTTCAAGCATGGGCAGGTCAAAGGCTTTGCAAACTTCGCGAATCAAAGGAAATTGCGGAATAAGGTCTTCGGGGGTTTCCCCACGGTTGGCTTTATAGTCTGGGTAAATTTCGTTGCGGAAAGTTTGACGTTTCGCATCAAAAACAACAGCAATTTTGTTGGCTTCCATTTCCATTAAAAGCCGCGTAATCATATTGGTAAACCCAAGGACAGCCCCAACAGGCGTGCCATCTTTTCGGGTAAGGGGGGGCATGGCATAAAAGGCCCTAAAAATAAAGCCCGATCCATCAATAAGGTATAAAGTTTCTTTTGTCATTTGTGCATGACTTTATCATGTCTTTCAAAAAAAGCAAAGATGGGGGGGTATAAAACAATACCATTATACTGAACCCATTGATTTATGTGAAATTTTCAGATATAAATGAAGTATTGTATAATAAATAATTAATGGGGAACTAAGCTTGTCAAAGCGCGCATTGCTTTTATTGATCTGTCTTTTAACGACCATCAATCCGTGCTGGGCAACCATTTCTGGGCTATCCTTTTCACAAAAAGATCAAAAAACAACAGTTGTATCTGTTGTTACAAGCGAACCAATTAATTTTAAAATCACGCCAGAGTCTGATGAAATTATTGTTCTTGGGGGATTTCGATTTAAAGATTGGCAAGCCCCAGAAGAGGGCAAGGGACAAGGGGCTGTTATTGATTATTTCGTAGAAGAATACGAAGATGGATCAGCAGAACTTGTTCTTCATACCAATACAGGCGCACGTGTAAAAGGGGGGAAATTCAATATGAATGGATCTGTCCCCCAGTACGATATTTTAATTGAAGACGAGGGTGGTCTACCGAAAGGGAAAGGCATCCCAGTTGTGACAAGCGTTCAAGTTGGTAAAAAGGGGCCCTACACAAGGGTTGTCTTTGCCATGAATGATGCCATTGATTTTAATATAAAATACAACAAAGAAGGGGATAAAATTGCCTTTACCCCTGAACGTAGAATTAAGTGGACGGCGCCAACTTCTGAAAGAAAAGAAATGGGCTTTTTAGGGGGGTATTATTTGGTTGACCTTGGTTCAAAAGTTGGGGTTATTCTTGATGTTCGCCCTGGAACAAAAGTTGCCAATAGTACAATTTTGGATGCCCAATCTAAGGCGCCCAAATACGTCATTGATTTGGCCCCTGCCTCTATGGAAGGGATTGCTGATGACATGTTTGATACGGGGGCCAAAAGACCACCCCTTCCTGGAAATATTGGCATGGGCGCTGTTGGCGGAAATAGGGGGTCCCCTGAAGATAAAAATGACCAGAACGTTCAAAGTATGAATATTTTTACGCAGAACACAGATACGATCATTAACTTTACGACCCAAAAACCGACTGAATTTGATATTACAGAAAATGAATATACAAACCAAGTTACTGTTCATTTACCCCGGACAGACTGGACAGCCGTTGAATCAATGGATAAATCGGGTGGGCTTGTTCAAGGGTATAAAGTTGATCAATCAGATCCAAATATGACCAATGTTATATTTAATGTTCAAGAAGGAACCAATGTTATTGGGCGCAAAGTTTCCTCTGGAGGCGAAGGGCAAAGTTCAAGGTTCGTTGTTCATTTGAACCAAGATGAAAATAAATCCCCTGATTGGTTGGTGGATGATTCTGTTGACAAGCTTCCTTATGATGAAGCCCATCGTGAAGAAGTGCAAACATCGCAAGTTGTTTATAAAGGCGGCGTTTCTGAATATGCGTCGATTGGGGATGGGTTTTATGGTGGTTTGCAAGTTTCTTATTTTGGATCAGAGCATAAGAATGAAAGTTCAAACACAACACCTGGGGATACGCGTAGTCTAAGGTCAGGTTTTACAGGTGTTTCAGGGCAGTTTATTATGGGTCTTGGGAAAAAGATAAATAAATTTTATGCTGGAGGCGAGGTGTTTGCTGGCTATATGGGGGCAAAGCAAGTTCATCAACAGCAACAAGGGTCAACAAACATTTCCAGCGAGGTTGTTCCCGGTGTTACTTGGGGGGTTGCAGCCCGTGTCGGCCATTACATATCACCAGTTGCCTTACTTTATGGGCGTTTGGGCGTGGTATCGACTGATTTTTACTTTAGATCAACGGATTCAGCCAGGGGGGATGTGATTTTCCCAAGCAGTTATGCCAAACGTAACAGGACAGGTTTCTTGTATGCGATGGGAATAGAAACGGCGATTAGTGACCGAACAAGTTTCCGATTTGAAACGGGTCAGATTAACTATCAAGTTTTTGCCCATAAAACCAATTTGGGAGGACATAATAATTCAATTGAACACAGGTTTATTATGAACCAACTTTCACTGTCTGCCATTACACATTTAAGCCCAATGTCAGGACCATCAGCCATCACTTTGTTTGAAGATAGTGTTGTCCCAGGCCTTTATGTTGGTGGGTTATTTGGTTTTCGAAATACGACTGAAAAAAGGGAATTGGATGGCCTGACAAACATAATTGGGGGAAGTAGTACAAAACTTTATACAGCATCGGGAAATACAGATCCGGTTTGGGGTTTTTACACAGGTTATAGCAAGGTTCGCAACCGCTTTGCCTATGCTGGAGAACTGCAGTTCTCACTGACGGGGGCTTTGATTGAAGAGTCAATTAATCGTAAAGACGATGGATCCGGAACTGGATTTGGATTGGAATCTTATAAAGATAGGCTGCAGTGGACGTGTGGGTTGGTTGGTAAAGCAGGTTGGATTTTAAACCATGGGGTGACGGCCTGGGCAAAAGCTGGTTTGGTATCAAGTCGATTTAAACGAACACCTTACACGACAGGAACGGGTCGATATTTTGCGGCAGCAAAGGGATACAAGAAAAACATTTTTGGTTTAAGAACAGGGGCCGATCTTGAAATTGCCATTAACAGAATGATAGGCGTCAGGGGAAGTTGGACATTTGACTATTATCCTGAATTTGTAATCAAAGATGCAAAAAATGGCTCTGTCAAAGAAACTGTTGCCATCATGGATAATCGCTTTGGAATAGGTCTGACAGTTTACTTAAGTGAAACACTGACAAAAGCTGGCTTGTTTAGATAAAATCTTGTCAGTTTTTGTGACAAGTAAGATTTAAAAGTTTAGGGTGATGTCGAAAGGTTTCCTTATGAAAAAAATATTTTTTTTAATCATTGCATTTTCTTGCTGTATTTTCGGAATTCAGGTGCAGGCCAATGCATTGATTTCCAAGCAAATATCTGCGGCTGATTTGGTGCCAAATGTCGGGGTGGCTGTTTATGAAATTGAAAAACAAAAATTGGTTTTAGGTATTAATGAATCAAGCCTATATACGCCAGCCAGTCTTCAAAAAATAATTACCGCTGTTTATGTTCTGAATAAATTGAAAAGGGGGTATGCCGCCACAACAAAGGTTTATAAAAACAACCAAGGCGATGTATTTATTCAATTTTCAGGGGATCCAAAATTTTCCTTAAAAAACTTGAAAACGCTTCTTAAATCTTTTCAGGGGCAATCAGTTGGTAAGGTGTACCTTGTGGATACATCCTATCAATTACCTTTATTATCACCAGGTTGGACCATTGCGGCAACACAGCTTTGTTACGGCGCCCTTACAACAAAGTCATCTATTGGGGAAAACCGTTTGGTGGCTTATGTAACAGCTGGAAAAATTGGAAAACCGGCCCAAATTGAATTCAAAAAAGGCCAGGTTGATTACCCGATTATAAACCAGACGGTAACAAAAAAGCTTTGTTACACTGATCCGTCTGTTGGGTGGATGGATCAAATGCAACGGGATAACATTGATATGAAACGGGAAGGGCTGGTTATAAAAGGCTGTGTTCCCCATGACTTTAAAAATTTCAAAGTATGCTTGCCGATTAAACCAGATGATATTGATTATTATTTAAAGAAAGCTGTTGGTCAAGCTTTTGATGAATCCAAAGTATTAATAAAAAAGGGTATTTTTAGGGCGTGCAATATACCGGCTGGGGCTGTTTTAATATCTTCAGTTGAATCCCCTTTGTTAATAGATATGATTAAAGACAGTTTGAAAGATTCAGATAACTTTGTAACCGATTCTTTGTTTAAAGCAGCCGTTGATATTGATGAATCAAAGTTTCCAGCCAATTGGTCTTTTGCGGGGAAGGTCGTGCGCAAAGAATTAAACTATTTAATGGGGTTGACCTTTACAGATAAGGATTTAAAAATTGAAGATGGATCTGGATTGTCCATGTATAATCGTGTGTCGGCTAAGGCCCTATCGCAGTTATTGGCAAAGATGCACCAGAAAGATTCCGGGTTTTATAAAATGTTACCAAAGGCAGGGGCAGATGGAACGTTGACAGATCGCTTGAAAAGCGTAAAGGGAAAGATTTGGGCCAAGACGGGGACGTTGAATGGCATTAATACCTTGGCAGGATATATCGTAAAAAATGGCCACCCGAAATATAGTTTTGCCATTATGATTAATGGGCCGACAGATCAGCCCACCCGGAATAAAAAGCTTATTGATCAGATTGTAAGATCTTTAACGGATTCTTTTTAATTTCGGTAAACCAAGTGCAAAGGTTCTTGCCCGCGCTGTGATTTCGATTGTCTTCATTTTAAGCCCTAAATGTTAAAGCAATACCAGCAATGATTAAAAGAATGCCAATAATATACTGCAAATTAATAGGTTCGCATAAAAAGCAATAACTTAGAATAGGCACAAGAATGAAAGCCAAGGACATGAACATGTATCCTTTGTTCAATGGGACATATTTCAAGGCAAAGACATACATGATGGTGCTGGCGCCGTAAAAAATAAGAGCAAGAACAAAGAATTTATCAAAAAGAATTAACCAAGGGGATTTTAATCCGTCAATTTTTCCTGCACTAAGTTTAAATAAAACTTGGCCAATGCTGATAAAAATGGGGGTAAGTATAAGTAATAAATAGTGCATGATGATCCTTTATAGGAAGATTATCGTTAAAATCCCTAGAAAATTTATAAAAAATATAACTCATATTAAGACCATGATGTATTCCTGTCTAGACTTTTATGCCACTTTTAGGTATGGTGACTGCATAATAGGAGAGAAGACCTATGGCAATTAATCGTAGTGATATTAAAAGAATTGAAAAATTGGCAAAGCTTAAGCTTTCAGAAGAAAAGATTGATGATTTTTCTGTAAGAATTTCAAGGGTTTTTGACTGGGTTGACCAGTTGAAAGAAGTTGATGTTGAAGGTGTTGAACCAATGGCAAGCCCATTGAGGGATATTCAAAAGCATACGACTGGCCTTAGAGAAGATACTGTGACGGATGGGGATCGTGTTCATGACGTTATTCAAAATGCGCCCAGTTCACAGCATAACTCGTTCGTTGTTCCCAAAGTTGTTGAATAAATAATAAATATGGATGGTTCTTAATGACTGACTTAACCCGGTTAGATTATGCCTCAATACGTAAAGGCTTAACATCAAAGGCTTTCACAACAAAAGAAGTTGTGCAGTCTTATATTAATAAAATGGATAGTACGCGTCCATTAAACTGTTACATCACAGAATGTGCAGATAAAGCATTGAAAGATGCGGCAGCATCAGATGATCGGATTCAAAATAACGAGGCACGACCTCTGGAAGGTCTGCCACTGGCCATTAAAGATAACTATTGCACAAAAGGTATTTTGACAACAAACGGGTCAAAAATCCTAAGTAATTTTATTCCCCCTTATGAATCAACAATTACCCATCGCCTTAAAGGGGCTGGAGCCATTGCCCTTGGAAAAACAAATTTGGATGAATTTGCAATGGGATCGTCAACGATCACAAGTTATTATGACCCAACGATTAACCCGTGGAAAAAAGAAGGATCTGATCGTGATTTAACACCTGGTGGGTCTTCGGGCGGATCATCTGCATCTGTTGCGGCAAGATCTTCATTAATAGCCCTGGGGTCAGATACGGGTGGGTCCATTCGTCAACCAGCTTCGTTTTGTGGTGTTGTTGGTTTGAAACCAACTTATGGATTGTGTTCAAGATTTGGAATTATTGCTTTTGCATCATCTTTAGACCAGGCCGGTCCAATTACACGGACTGTTCGGGATTCAGCAATTGTTTTGAAACAGATGGCGGGCCATGATCCCCATGATTTCACATCTGTGAAGTATCCAGTGCCTGATTACGAAGCAGCTTTGACAGGAAATATTAAAGGCTTGAAAGTGGGGATTCCAAAAGAATACCGGATGGAGGGCTTGGATTTTGAAGTTTCGGAATGGTGGGAAAAAACGTCCCAATGGCTAAGTGAGGCAGGCGCTGAAATAATTGACGTTTCTTTGCCCCACACACGTTACGCTTTGCCGGTTTATTATATTGTGGCTCCGGCAGAGGCTTCTTCGAATTTGGCGCGTTACGATGGTGTACGTTATGGTTATCGCGCAGAAGGCGCAGAAAGTATCGAAGGAATATATGAAATGACCCGGACCCAAGGATTTGGTGATGAAGTCAAACGTCGTATTTTGCTTGGGACATACGTTTTGTCAGCTGGAAAATACGAAGATTATTATTTGCGTGCACAGCGTGTTCGCCAAAAAGTTACAGATGACTTTACAGAAGTTTTTAAATCTGTAGACGTTCTTTTGACGCCAACCACACCAACCACAGCTTTTGAATTGGGCGAAAATACAGCAGATCCGTTGGCAATGTACATGCAAGACTTGTTCACTGTTGCAACAAACTTGGCCGGCATTCCAGGTATTTCTGTTCCCGTTACAACATCCAGAGAAGGGCTGCCCATAGGGATGCAATTGATTGGCCCCAGGTTTGGGGAGGAAGTTATTTTGAGGACGGCTGATGTAATAGAACGTATTGCTGGATTCAAGTTGAAGGAAGAATTCTAATGTCAAAAAATTATGTGAAAACATCCACAGGAACATGGGAAGTTGTTATCGGGCTTGAGGTCCATACCCAGATCAAAACTAATTCAAAGTTGTTTTCCGGGGCGGCCACAACTTTTGCGGGGGAACCAAATTCCCAAGTATCTTTTGTTGATGCGGCAATGCCTGGCATGTTACCTGTTCCAAACAAAGCCTGTATTGAGCAAACTGTTAAAACAGGGTTGGCCTTAAATGCCTCAATCAACTTAGTTTCCGTATTTGATCGAAAGAACTATTTCTATCCTGATCTTCCACAGGGATATCAAATCAGTCAGTTGTATCACCCCATTGTTGGGCCCGGATATCTTGAAATAGATATTGATGATACAGTTAAAAAAATAGGCATCGAACGTATTCACATAGAACAAGATGCGGGAAAAAGTGTGCATGATGTTATGCCCAGCAGTTCCTTGATTGACTTAAATCGTTCAGGTATTGGGTTGATGGAAATTGTAACCCAACCAGATATTCGATCTGGCGAAGAAGCAATGGAATTCATCCGCAAGCTGCGTCTTCTTTTATGGTATCTGGGCACAAGTGATGCCAATATGGAAGAAGGCAGTTTACGTGCTGACGTGAATATTTCCATGCACCGACCTGGTACACCATTTGGTACACGGGCAGAAATTAAGAATGTGAATTCCATTCGTTTTATCGGCCAAGCCATTGAATATGAAATCAATCGCCAAATTGGTTTGCTTGAAGAAGGCGAACAAATTGTCCAAGAAACTCGCCTATTTGATGCAGCCAAAGGGGTGACAAGATCGATGCGCAGCAAAGAAGACGCCCAGGATTATCGTTATTTTCCAGATCCAGATTTACTGCCCGTTATTTTGGATCAAGACTTTGTTCAGGGATTGAAAGACAGTCTGCCAGAATTGCCAGATCAAAAGAAAAAACGATTTATGGAAAGTTATGGTTTATCCAAGTATGATGCATCCGTTATTATTTCCGATATTAGAACCCCTACTTACTTTGAGGCAGCGGTTAAAAATGCAGGAGAAAAAGAAGGCACAGCCAAATTAATCGCCAACTGGGTGACAACAGAATTATTCAGAGTTCTAAAAGAAGAAAGCCTTGAAATTGACCAATCAAAAATCCCAGCAGCATCGCTGGCAGAGCTGGTCAATTTAATCCAAGATGGAACGATTTCTGGGCGTACTGCAAAGGAAGTTTTCCTTGATATGTGGACCACTGGGAAGCCTGCCAAGGTTATCGTTGAAGAAAAAGGTCTTTTGCAGATCAGTAATACATCTGAACTGGAACAACTTGCAGAAAATTTGATACAAGAAAATCCTGACGTGGTTCAAAAATACAAAGCTGGTAAAGACAAGTTATTGGGCTTTTTCGTCGGTAAAATGATGCAATTAACGGGAGGGAAAGCCAATCCCAAAATCGTTAATGAAATACTTGTCAAAAAATTATCAGAATAATAAGGAATTATTATGACAGCACAAGATAAATTCTTAGGTCAAAACAAAGAACAGCTTTTAAAGCTTTATGAACAAATGTTGTTGATTCGTCGCTTCGAAGAAAAATCAGGACAATTGTATGGCATGGGGAAAATCGCCGGTTTTTGCCACCTTTATATTGGGCAGGAGGCCGTGGTTGTAGGGGTCCAAAGTCAACTGGATCAAGATAAAGATACGGTTATCACGGCTTACCGTGACCACGGTCATATGCTGGCTTGCGGTATGGATCCAGGCGGTGTTTTGGCTGAATTAATGGGTCGCGAGGGCGGTTTTTCCAAAGGTAAAGGCGGGTCCATGCATATGTTTAGTGTGGAAAAACGCTTTTATGGCGGCCACGGCATTGTGGGCGCCCAGGTTCCTATTGGGACAGGCCTTGCCTTTGCCCATAAATATGAAGGGGATGGCGGACTTGCCGCTGCTTATATGGGCGACGGGGCGGCCAACCAAGGTCAGGTTTACGAAGCCTTTAACATGGCCTCTTTATGGAAATTACCCGTTCTTTATATTATTGAAAATAATCAATATGCGATGGGAACATCAACCGAACGTCATTCATCATCTGAAAAATTTTATTTACGTGGCGAACCTTTTGGCATTAAAGGTGAAGCTGTCGACGGCATGAATATTTTGGAAGTTCAAAAAGCAGCTGCCCGGGCAACGCAGCATATTCGTGAAGGCAAGGGGCCGTATCTTTTGGAAATTGAAACATACAGATACAAAGGTCATTCCATGTCCGATCCTGCAAAATATCGGGATAAAGAAGAAGTTGATGCTTATCGCAAAGATAATGATCCAATCATCAATTTTAAAAAAGATCTTTTGAATTCAGATTTATTTAATGACGAAGATTTCAAATTAATCGAAGATCGCACCAAAGAAGAAGTTAAAAAAGCTGTTGAATTTTCAGAGGCATCACCAGAACCAGATGCCAGCGAACTATATACAGATATCTTAGTGGAGTCCAAATAATGACAACATTAACCATTAGAGAAGCCTTAAGAGACGCAATGGCAGAAGAAATGCGCCGTGATGAAAAAGTTTTTGTCATGGGGGAGGAAGTTGCCGAATATCAAGGTGCCTATAAAGTTACCCAAGGCTTATTGCAAGAATTTGGGTCCAAGCGTGTTATTGACACCCCAATTACAGAGCATGGTTTTGCTGGATTGGCAGTTGGGGCGGCGTTCCGTGGATTACGCCCTGTTGTGGAATTCATGACGTTTAACTTTGCCATGCAGGCGATTGACCACATTATTAACTCTGCTGCAAAAACGCTTTATATGTCTGGCGGGCAAATGGGATGCCCCATTGTTTTCCGTGGGCCAAACGGCGCGGCTTCCCGTGTTGGGGCACAACATTCCCAATGTTATGCATCATGGTACAGTCACTGCCCAGGTTTAAAAGTTATTGCGCCTTACAGTGCCGCAGATGCAAAAGGCCTTTTGAAGGCAGCCATTCGCGATCCAAACCCTGTTGTTTTCTTGGAAAATGAATTGATTTATGGACAATCTTTTGATGTGCCGGATGGGGATGATCATATTATTCCAATCGGAAAGGCAGCCGTCGTTCGTAAAGGAAAAGATGTCACAATAACTGCGTATTCAATTATGGTTGGTAAGGCCTTGAAAGCCGCAGAAATTTTGGCTGAAGAAGGCATTGACGCCGAAGTTATTGATTTGCGGACCATTCGCCCAATGGATACAGAGACAATTATTGATTCTGTTAAAAAGACAAATCGTCTTGTCGCAACCGAAGAAGGTTGGGGACAATCAGGGGTTGCTGCTGAAATCAGTACAGTTGTTCAAGAACAGGCCTTTGATTATTTGGATGCGCCAGTGGCCCGTGTATCTGCCAAAGATGTACCCTTGCCGTATGCTGCAAACTTGGAAAAATTGGCTTTGCCACAGGTTGAAGATATTGTCAAAGCTGTTAAAGGCGTTTGTTATAAATAATCCAGAGGAATTAATATGCCCATAGAAATTTTAATGCCAGCCTTATCCCCCACAATGACAGAGGGAAACCTTGTTAAATGGCACGTAGCTGAAGGAGATAAAGTTGAAGCTGGAGACTTACTGGCCGAAATTGAAACAGACAAAGCCACAATGGAAGTGGAAGCTGTGGATGAGGGAATAATTGGCAAAATTTTAATTGCTGAAAACACCCAAGAAGTCAAAGTAAATGCGGCGATTGCCCTTTTGTTAGAAGAGGGTGAGGAAGCAACTGCCTTGGATGGATATATATCAAAAAGCGAATCAACCCAATCTGCCCCGGCAGAAAAAGAACCTGAACAGTCTCAATCAGCGCAAGAATCTGCGCCAGCACCAGTTGCGCCCACAAATTCATCAGATCGTCTATTTGCCAGCCCACTTGCAAAACGCATTGCCTTAGATAAAGGTGTGGATTTAAACAGTGTCAATGGTAGTGGCCCACACGGACGCATTGTTAAACGTGATGTGGAAGGATTATCGGGCGGACAAACAACAGCAGCTTCTGCGCCATCTATTCAACAACCAACCAGCACGGGTCCTGAATTTGAAGATGTTCCATTGTCCGGCATGCGTAAAATTATTGCCAAACGTTTATTGGAATCCAAGCAAACAATTCCGCATTTCTATTTAACCATTGATTGTCAGTTAGATGACTTAATGGCGACACGTAAGAAATTGAACGAAGGCTTGGCAGATCAAGGTAAAAAAATCACCGTTAATGATTTTGTCATCAAGGCCGTTGCCATGGCTTTGCGTGATACACCCGATGCGAATGCCAGTTGGATGGGGAATGCCATTCGTCGTTACAAGCACAGTGATGTATCAGTTGCTGTGGCGATTGAGGATGGTTTGGTCACGCCGATTATTAAAAAAGCCGAATTGAAATCAATTGTGACGGTTTCTGATGAAATGAAAGTGTTGGTCAAAAAAGCCAAGGACGGCAAGTTGAAACCCGAAGAATTCCAAGGCGGTAGTTTCAGTATTTCCAATTTGGGCATGTTTGGTATCAAACAATTTAATGCCATCATCAATCCCCCCCAAGCCTGTATTATGGCAGTCGGGTCAGGGGAGAAACGCCCTGTAATTGTGGATGGTCAAGTGACATCCAGAACTGTGGTAACCATTACTTTGTCATCCGATCATCGTGTTGTGGACGGCAAAGTTGGGGCTGATTTCTTGATGGCCTTTAAGAAGTATATGGAAAACCCTGTTTTGTTATTAGCACAAGGATAAGACATGACAAAAAAATTTGATGTTGCCATAATTGGTGCCGGCCCAGGTGGATATGTTGCTGCCATTCGCGCCGCCCAACTGGGATTAAAAACAGTTGTTATTGAAAAAGATAATCTTGGGGGCGTATGCCTGAACTGGGGATGTATTCCCACCAAAGCTTTATTGCGGGCGTCTGAAATTCATCATTTGCTGCACACTGTTGGGGATTACGGTTTTTCTGTCGATAATATTAGATTCGATATGAAAAAAGTGGTTGAACGATCCCGTAATATTGCCAAACAATTATCCTCTGGGATTGCCCATTTATTAAAGAAAAACAAAGTGGAAACCATCAAAGGGTATGCCCGTCTTAAGGGAAATAAACAAATTGATGTGGATGGTCAAACAGTTGAAGCCAAGCATATTATTTTGGCAACAGGGGCCCGGCCACGGATTTTACCAGGATTGGAACCTGACGGGAAACTGATTTGGACATCCAAAGAAGCCATGATTGCCGAAAGTATTCCTGAAAAGTTATTGGTGATTGGATCCGGGGCGATTGGTATTGAATTTGCCAGTTTTTATCAAAACATGGGGGCCAAAGTTACAATTGTGGAACTGCAAGACAGGATTTTACCTGTTGAAGACGGCGAAATTTCAGACTTTGCAATGAAATCCTTTGAAAAACAAGGCATGAAAATTCATACCCAAACAACTGTTAAGAAACTGAATAAATCTGACAAGACTGTGACGGCCACTTTGGATAAAAAAGGCACAGTTACAGAAGAAACTTTTGATCGTGTGATTGTGGCCATCGGGATTCAGGGTAATACAGAAGACTTGGGTCTTGATAAAACTAAGGCGAAAGTGGATCGCAACCAAATTCAAGTGAATGATTGGTATGAAACGGCAGAACCCGGTCTGTATGCCATCGGCGATGTGATCAGTGGACCCTGGTTGGCCCACAAGGCAAGCCACGAAGCAACCATCTGCATTGAAAAAATTGCTGGGCAAAAAGATGTTCATAAGTTGAATAAATTAAATATTCCAGGCTGTACATATTCCCGTCCGCAAATTGCCAGCATTGGCCTGACAGAAGCCGCAGCCAAAGAACAAGGGTTTGATATCAAGGTTGGGCGTTTTCCTTTCCAGGGGAATGGGAAAGCCATTGCGTTGGGCGAACCTGAGGGCATTGTCAAAACGATCTTTGATAATAAGACAGGCGAATTACTGGGCGCACATATGATTGGGGCCGAAGTGACCGAAATGATCCAAGGGTTCGGCATTGCAAAAACTCTTGAAACGACTGAAGTTGAATTAATGCAAACCATCTTTCCGCATCCAACACTTTCTGAAATGATGCACGAGTCTGTTTTGGATGCCTTTAATCGTGTGATACACTTTTAGTAACCATAAACTTGGTATTTAATATGACAGTAAAACCGATACGCGATAAACAACCAGAACAAAAGTTGCCCAAGCCAGACTGGCTGCGGGTTAAGGCGCCTGTGTCCCAAGGATACAAGGAAACCAAAATGTTGATGGGTGTGTCGCGTTTGAATACGGTATGTGAGGAAGCTGCCTGCCCAAATATTGGCGAATGCTGGGAAAAAAAGCATGCCACCATTATGGTTATGGGCGATACTTGTACGCGGGCCTGTGCCTTTTGCAATATTAAAACGGGCCGTCCAGAGGCTTTGGATGCACAAGAACCCGCGCGTGTTGCGGCGGCCTTAAAGTCACTGCAACTTAAACATGTGGTGATTACATCGGTGGATCGGGATGATTTGGAGGATGGTGGCGGGGCGCATATTGCAGCAACAATTCGGGCCATTCGTGCCGAAAACCCAGGCACAACGATAGAAGTTTTAACACCAGATTTCCTGAGAAAACCAGGGGGCTTAGAAAAAGTGGTTGAGGCCAAGCCAGATGTGTTTAACCATAATCTGGAAACAGTGCCAGGGCTTTACCCAACGGTACGCCCAGGGGCGCGGTATTTTCATTCCTTAAGTATTTTAAAGCGTATAAAGGAATTGGATCCCACTATTTTCACCAAGTCCGGCATCATGGTTGGCCTGGGGGAGGGAAAAACAGAAGTTCACCAAGTGATGGATGATATGCGCATGGCCGATGTGGATTTCTTGACCATTGGTCAATATCTGCAACCAACACCAAAGCACCACCCACTTATGAAATTTGTGACGCCAGATGAATTCCGTAACTATGAACGCATGGCATGGGGTAAAGGGTTCTTGATGGTTTCGGCGTCCCCCTTAACGCGATCATCTTATCATGCGGGGGATGATTTCGATCGCCTGCGCAAAGCACGCGAAGCATACCTGGCAAAGAATTAAGCCGTTTCCTTTCTGTGATATCATCATATTTCCCTTCCAGAGAATGATCGAAGTGTTAGATGTGGGGCATTATTATAATTTTCTTAAGTCAACCCGTCCTTTTGTGTCTTGAAAATACTCAAAAATTATACTATATTATACGTATGTATTACACTTGTATAAGGTTGTTTGTATGTTAGCACTCCGTTTACCAGAAGAACTTGAAAAAAGGCTTCAATCCTTGGCCGATAAAACCAATCGTTCAAAAAGTTTTTATGCCCGCAAAGCCATTGAAGAATTTTTGGAAGATCGGGAGGATTATTTTTTGGCCCTTGCTGCCTTGGAAAAAGATGATGGAAAAAGATATTCTTTAAAAGAAGTTGAAAAGATCTTAGGTATTAATAAAAATGACTAAGGCTTGGCAGCTTGTTTTTACAGGCCAAGCTATAAAACAACTTAAGAAGTTAGATATTTCTATCCAAAAAAAGATTTTAGATTATCTCCAAGAAAAAGTTTTAAAGAAGTCTGATCCAACTGTTCTTGGAAAAGCTTTGATTGGTTCAAAGAAAGGAATATGGCGTTACCGGACTGGAAATTATCGTATTTTATGTCAAATTCGGACGAAGGAAGTCATGATTCTGGTTTTAGATGTGGGGCATCGGAAAAATATTTATAAGTGAATTAGAATATGTCAACAAAATTACATCAAGTTAAAGTTTTACCGTACAGTCAAAAGGCCCTTTTTGACATTGTGGCGGATGTGCGGTCGTATCCAGATTTTTTGCCGTGGTGTCAGCAGGCGGTTATTCATTCTGAAAATGACACAGAAATTCTGGCCGACCTGGTTATTGGGTATGGCCCCTTGTCAGAGAGATACACGTCTCTGGTTAAGTTAACCCCAAACACGCGGGTGGATGTGGATTACCAGACGGGGCCTTTTAAATATCTGGATAATTATTGGGTGTTCAAAGAATTGGGGCCCAAGTCGACAGAGGTTGAATTTTATATCGACTTTCAGTTTAAATCTTTCTTAAAACAAAAAGCCATTTCATCAGTGTTTGATAACAGCGCGGATTCCTTAATGACAGCGTTTGAACAACGGGCGAAATTGATTGCGCGGACATAATTTAAGATAGGGTAACAGGGCTGATTTATAATTGTCTTCCCGCATCCTGGATCGGAGTCCAGGACAGTGCCTGATGCGGAATTCAGTCACTATATTTTTCCTTTTTTCGTCGTCCTGGTACTTGATACCAGGATCCAGTCCACCTTAGACATCTTCCTCTTGTCATTCCAGACTTGATCCGGAATC
>TARA_R110002050_G_scaffold286121_3_pt1 | contig 48490 bp, 46 predicted proteins | sample TARA_R110002050 | Tara Oceans TARA_R110002050 (sample SAMEA4396988) | marine metagenome | biome: Polar Biome; feature: [DCM] deep chlorophyll maximum layer (ENVO:01000326); material: water (ENVO:00002006), including particulate matter (ENVO:01000060) such as... | depth 25 m
TGTCTTCTTTGCCATGATTTATATTTTTTACATTTCCGCTAATGCAGAAATCTATTTAATTTCTTTATGAACAGTCATTTTTTTAAGAATTGGATTAAATTTCTTAATCTCAATTCTGTCTGGAGTGTTCTTTTTGTTTTTTGTTGTAATGTATCTTGAAGTACCAGGCTGACCTGATTCTTTGTGTTCCGTACATTCCAAAATCACTTGGATTCTATTACCTTTCTTAGCCATTTTACTAGATTATATTATTAGGACTACTTAGTTAATCCATTAGCTTTAGCCTCTTTCAAAACCGCAGAAATTCCTTTTTTGTTTATAGACTTTAACGCCCTTGCAGATACTTTTAAAGTAACCCAACGGTCTTCTTCAGGAATATAGAAACGTTTTTTAGAAAGATTCACATTAAATCTTCTTCTTGTTTTGTTAATGGAAAACGAAACATTGTTTCCAAACATAGCTCTCTTTCCAGTAATTTCGCAAACTTTTGACATATCGCTAGGATTTGTTATTTTTAAACAGGATGCAAATTTACATCTTTTTTATTGTTCGTACAAAATTCTTTTTTAGAATTTTAAAATTTCTTTTTGCAACATCTCAAATGCCTTATAAACAGACTTTTGCACTACCCGTTCACGTTGACTTCCCATCATGAATTTCTCTGAAAAGACACTTTCAGGAGTTGCAATTGCAATAAACACTGTTCCAACTTCTTCTTCTGATTCTCCTTTTAAGGGTCCAGCGTTACCTGTAGTCGCAATAGAAAAATCTGTTTTTAAAATTCGTTGAACATTCTTAGCCATAGCTTCAGCTACCTCAGCACTCACTACGGAATGGCTTTCTATTAAACTTTGAGGCACCTCCAGTATATTTATCTTAGTCTCTGTAGCATAACTCACTACGCTCCCCTTAAAATAAGCAGAAGCACCAGGAACACTAGTTATTAGCTCCGCTATTTTACCCCCTGTAAAGCTCTCTGCAGTGGCTAAAGTCATTCTTTTTTGAGTCAAAAGCTTAGCAACAACTTCCTCTAAAGTTTCTTCATCTTCTTCCCCGTAGATAACATCGCCTATAATTTCATATAATTTCTTGATTTCAGACAATATATTATATTCTACAATTTTTTGATCTTTACCTCTAGTACTTAGTCTTAAACGAACTTTTCCTAAACTAGGTAAATAAGCCAGTTTAACTTCTGATGGCAGCTGTTCTTCCCAATCAAAAATACGTTCAGCCAATGCACTTTCGCCAACTCCATACGTAACTATAGTTTTATGTAAAATAAACGGACGATCAAACTCTTTTTGAATTTTAGGAACTACTTGGTGCTGAATCAAATTTTTCATTTCAAAAGGTACTCCCGGCAAGGATACAAAAACAGCCTTACTAGACTTCATCCACATTCCTGGTGCAGTTCCATAAGCATTATGTAATACAGAAGCTTTTGAAGGTACTAAAGCCTGATCTCTATTCACTTGTGAAATTGGTTTTCCTATAATTTTCTTGAAAATTTCTTCAACATGCTGTAAAACTTCAACATTTTCAATCAATACATCATCAAAGTATTCACAAAGGGTATGTTTTGTAATATCATCTTTTGTTGGCCCTAAACCACCTGTAATGATTACTATATCGGCATGTGATTCCGCATCTTTTAAAGCTTGAAGAATATGGCTTTTATCATCTTGTATTGAAGTAATCTGGTATACAGATACCCCAATTTTATTCAGCTCTTTAGCAATAAAAACAGAGTTAGTATCTACAATTTGACCAATGAGAATTTCATCACCAATTGTTATAATTTCGGCAAACATTAAAGATGAAAGTCCTTTTTAAGTTCTGAAATTACCTGATGAATATCTTTTTTTAAGATTGGAAAAAGCTCGTCAATCTCGACTCCTGTATTACCTTTTTTTCCTAAATTCTCTATTTCTAAAGCAGCAGCTCGAGTTTGCTCCATACCTAACAAATCTACATTTGGCTTTATTTTATGTGCCAATTGATAAATAGATGGATAGTTTTTCTGATTAATCGCAGCTTCTAACAGCACTAAATCTTCAGGCACTTCTTCCAAAAACACGGAAACTACTGAATGAATAAATTCATCATCTCCATCCGCCAATTCATTAATTTTATCCAGACTGTATATCATTTTCTTATTTAATGTTTAAGTGGAACATTTCGACATCCTCTAACATACCAGAAAGATAATCATTAGTTTTAACACTACCAACACCTGCGGGAGTACCTGTAAAGAGGACATCTCCTTTTTTTAGTGTAAAAAATGTACTTACATAAGCGATTAACTCATCTATCTTCCACAACATCAAGCCCGTATTTCCTTTTTGTACTATTTCGTTATTTTTCAAAAGTGAAAAATTCAAATCGTTTAAATTTTTAAAATTTGTTTTTGGAACCCATTTTCCGACAACTGCTGCCCCGTCAAATCCTTTTGCTTTTTCCCATGGTAGTCCTTTTTCTTTCAAGGATTGCTGAAGGTCACGCGCAGTAAAATCAATCCCTAATCCTATTTCATCATAATAATTGGGAGCAAATTTTGCATCTATATGCTTCCCTACCTTTTTAATTTTCACCAACACTTCCACTTCATAATGGACATCTTTAGAAAATTCAGGAATATAAAAATCTTGCTCTTTAGGCAAAACCGAAGAATCTGGTTTTATAAAAACTACAGGATCTGCAGGTTTTTCATTCTTTAACTCTTCAATATGAGCCGTATAATTTCTGCCAATACAGATTATCTTCATACTTTTTATTTTAACACAATCATTTCACTCTTTTGATAATTTTAAACTTATAGCGGGAATAAAATTTTGAGTTTGATCCTTTGACTTTACAACAAAATCTGTCCAATTGCCCATTCCGTAAACCATAACTTTAAAATTCTGGTTTTTAGTATACACTCCGCCAAAGGTTGGCGCAAACCTATCTTCAACAATCAATTTATTTGTAATTTGATGTTTCTCTGCATTTTTATACCAATTATAAGGAACAAAAAGCCACTCTAGACCAACATAAACACCTTGTTGAGACATTTTTAAGCTCAAAGCTGATAGATCAATAGACACGTAATCTTTATCGCTTTTCGTTTCTAGAACTATACTTTTATATAAAATATCATTCGTAGGTTTTTTAGTAGCAGCATCGACTTCATAAAGCCGAATTCTAAATTTAGCTGCCCCTCTTTTGAATTCCAAATTCTTTTGAAAAAAAACAGTAATCTTATCTATATACTTTTTTTGCTGTCCTATATTCGGGAAATACAAAGCCAACACCCAAGGTGTTGAAGAAGAAGAAAAGCCACTCGTAATTCGATAACTACTAATAGGATTTAAGACGTCTGAATTACCAAGAATCTCTGAAACCACAACCTCGTTTAACTCAAAAGACTCAGGAACCAGATCAAATCTTTTTGATTTAAATAACTGCTGCGCAGCAACAATGGTATCCTTAAAACCTAAAGAAGAAATATGCACTTGTTTTTCTAAAAATGAAGTTGGCAAATCCATAAAAAAATGCCCTTCTTCATCAGAAGATGTACCTTTTAATGTGTTCAAAAAACTTAGATTAACAAACGGAATTGTTTCTTTAGTGCTATGATCATAAACTACTCCTTCAAAATAAACTTCTTGAGCTCCAATATGGAACGTAATAAAGAGTAGCACTACTAAATAACGCATTATCCTAATTTATTATTTAGCTTACTTAATTTAATTTGAGTAAGTACTTTTTTTGTGTAAAGCGGGAAATCTGCATTCAAAATCCAACTAAAATAACCCGGTTCTTTATCTAAGACCGCATGTACCTTTTTGCCTTTATGCTTTCCAAAAGAAAATATTTCTTCATCATCTTCGTCTAAAACAATAAACCCCGCGAAGTCTACAGTACGCTTATGAGAGGAGAATTCAGCTAGCATTTTAACATCATTCTCTAACTCTGGGTATCTTTCTAATTGTGACAATAACACTTCGTAAGTGGCATTAGTATCTGCAGCCGCACTATGTGCATCTGTCAAATCTTTATCACAGTAAAATTTATAAGCGGCACCTAATGTTCTCTTCTCCATTTTATGAAAAATAGTTTGCACATCGACAGAAACCATGTTCTTCATGTCAAAATCTACATCAGCCCTTAACATTTCTTCCGCTAATAGCGGAATATCAAAACGATCAGAATTAAAACCACCCAAATCACTATCCTTTATTATTTTATAAATTTCTTTAGAAAGCTCTTTAAATGTAGGTTCGTTGGCAACCTTTTCGTTGGTAATACCGTGAACAGCAATTACCTCATCTGGTATTTGCATTTCAGGATTTACAAGCCAGGTTTTACTTTCCTTATTTCCATTTGGAAAAATTTTAAGAATTGCTATTTCTACAATTCTATCTTTGGCCACATTGATACCCGTTGTCTCTAGATCAAAAAAACAAATAGGTCGTGTTAATTTCAACTGCATACTTCACATAATTTCAGCAAAGATAGGGCTTTCAAAAGGTAAGGAGAAATGGAACTTATTCTTTATTTCTTTAGTATATAAAAAAAGCTCCAAGGTTATTGGAGCTTTTATGGTTTATACTGATATCTATTTTTAAATTGCTCTATTGATATCCCAAGCCTCTAAATAATCTGCCACAGCCTTCACAAACATTCCACCGAGCGCACCATTAACTACGCGGTGATCATAACTATGAGATAAAAACATTTTACTGCGAATTCCAATAAAGTCCCCTTCATTGGTTTCGATAACAGAGGGCATTTTTCTTATAGCACCTAAAGCTAATATAGCCACTTGAGGTTGATTAATTATTGGCGTGCCAAACACACTACCAAATGTACCTACATTGGTTACTGTATACGTTCCGTCTTTAACTTCATCAGGTTTTAACTTATTATCTCTACTCCTCGATGCTAGATCATTTACAGCTTTAGCCATTCCAACAAGGTTCAACTGGTCCGCATTTTTAATTACAGGAACAATTAAATTACCATCAGGCAAAGCAGCCGCCATACCTATATTTATATTCTTCTTTTTTATTATTGTATCGCCATCAACAGAAATATTAATCATCGGAAACTTTTTTAAAGCTACCGCAACTGCTTCCATAAATATTGGGGTAAATGTTAATTTTTCTCCTTCACGTTTCTCAAAAGCATCTTTAACCTTATTCCTCCAATTCACTAAGTTGGTGACATCTACCTCAATGAAGCTCTGAACATGTGCAGATTTAGAAACACTTTCAACCATATACTGAGCAATAAGCTTACCCATTCTACTCATTGGTATGACCTCATTCCCATTTGACGTGGTAACAACTTTTTCTGTTCCGTTCTGTTTTTCCTCTACACTACTAACAGGTTGAGTAACTTCAGGAGTTTTAACAATCACAGGATTACTAACTTTTTCAACAGCGTCTGGTACTTGTTGGTCACCTGACTTACGATTTTCTACATAATCTAAAATATCGTTTTTAGTAACTCGACCTTCTTTTCCTGTACCAGAAATACCGTCTAATTCCGAAACGGATACACCTTCTTGCTTGGCTATATTTTTAACTAATGGAGAATAAAAACGATCTGTACTGCTATAATCTATAGTTGGTGCACTTATCGAATCTTTAACAACACTTATTTCCTCTTCTAGTTCTTGAGCTTCAGGAACTACTTCATCTGCTGAATTTTTAATTCCTACTTGTGCTGCTTCTGCCCCTTTAATTTCAATAATTGCAACTGTTTGACCAACAGAAATAACATCATCAACATTAAAAAGCCTTTCTACCAAAATACCTTCTACTTCGCTTGGCACTTCTGAATCTACCTTATCTGTAGCAATTTCAAAAACAGCTTCATCCATCTCAATAGTGTCGCCAACTTCTTTCAGCCAAGTGGTCAACGTTGCTTCCGCAACACTCTCACCCATTTGTGGTAATTTCAATTCAAACTTTGACATATTATCAATTAATGTACTTAATTAGAATACTATTTTGCGAAAATAGTAAAAATATCATCTTTTACTTGTATTTATTTCAGCTATTTTCAAGTCGCCTTGATTGAATTTTCAAAAGGAATTCGATTCAAAATACTGCGGCCCAACGTTACCTCATCAGCATACTCTAATTCATCTCCAACAGCGATTCCTCTGGCTATCGTTGATGTTTTTATTTTCACCTCTTCTAGCTGTTTAAATATATAAAAATTTGTAGTATCGCCTTCCATAGTAGAACTTAACGCAAATATCAATTCACTTATTTTCCCTTCCTTAACTTTTTCAACCAAAGAAACAATTGTTAAATCTTGAGGCCCAACACATTCCATGGGTGAAATTTTACCTCCTAACACATGATACAACCCACGATACTGTCCTGTATTTTCGATAGCCATAACATCTCTAATATCTTCTACCACACAAACAATAGATTTATCTCTTTTAGGGTTGGCACATAGCTCACAAAGAGCAACGTCAGATATATTATGGCAACTTGTGCAAAATTTTATTTGATTACGTAACTGTTCTAAAGCTCCAGAAAGTCGCATTGTTTGCTCTTGTGGCTGCTTTAATAAATGCAATGCCAAACGTAAAGCTGTTCTCTTACCAATACCTGGTAACTGTGAGATTTCATAAACCGCATTTTCCAATAATTTAGAAGAAAATTCCATAGCCCCAAAATTACAATTTTAAACGAATTGTTTTTAGCAAAAACTTGAAAAGAAAATTAAGATGAATTTGATTATGACCTTTCCTATTACTTGGCAGAGGTTATAGAAGACTTAAAAAAAGGAAACTACCCTCAAACACCTAGTTCTCGCAACCATTAGACACGACAATTAAAGTACATCAAGTTAAGTAGTTACAGCATCAATACTGATCTGTTGCTAATAAAACTAAAGTACACGCAACTTCAATTTCAATTCCTTTATCTTCAAGCAACTTATAAAATTCAGAATTTTCAGTTCCTGGATTAAAAATTACCCTTTTGGGCTGTAGATTGAGAATAAGATCATAATATTCAACTTGCCTTTTGGGGTTTAAATACAAAGTAACTGTATGGATATTTTGAAAATCATTAAAATTGGTTTTAATTTGTATTCCAAGAATAGTGCCCTTTTTTAAACCAAAAGCTTCGGTTCTAATAGATTTTTCTACTAGCCTTAAAATAGCTAAATTACTGTACCTGTTTGGTTTCAATGAAGCGCCGATTACAAGTGTTTTTTGTCTTTTATCGATTAACATGTTAAATTGTGTTAAGAAGTGTAACTTTTAGAGATAAATTCCGTCTATTCGTCGTCAAGAAATTATGAATTTGTCGTTAATGCTGTATTTTTATAGTTAATGGTTAGTGTTTAGTGCACATTATCGATGATAAAAACCCCAATGGAAACATTGGGGTTTTACTATTTATATGTTTTTTAATCGCGCTCATTTCACTTCAAAAAAGTACAATTTTAATGTTCGGAATCAAAATTCAAAAACAAAATTAGGTCACACTAATATAGTTAAAAAGTGTTAAAATAATAGTTCCACAGTAACATAAATCAAATTTTATCGTCCTGTAGGTATTAACATCATCAATCAATCACAAAAACGAACATCACATGAAAAAAGTAATCTTACTTTTTGCACTATTTTGCTATAGTGCAATCTCAGCAAATCACTCACCTGAACCTTATGATCTAGTCGTAGGTACTGTTAGTGGAAAAATTATTGACAGAACCCTACATGAACCTGTTGCATATGCAGCAATTGTAATTAAATCTCAAGATGGGTCAAAAATTATCACTGGTGGAATTACCGAAGACGACGGAAGTTTTGAAATTAAAAACATTCCAGAAGGCACCCTAAAATTTGAAGTTCAATTTATTGGATACAAAACCTATTCTACCCAAATTACCATTTCAAAGGAGAATCGGAAAATAGATTTAGGCGAAGTCATCCTAGAAGATGAAGCTCAGGAATTATCGGGAGTGGAAGTCGTTGCAGAGCGAACAACGATTGAACAGAAAATAGACCGAAAAGTTATCAATGTAGGGAAAGACCTTACTACTGCTGGGGCTACCGCTGCGGATATCATGAATAACATACCCTCTGTAAATGTTGATCAACAAACAGGTGATTTATCTTTGAGGGGAAATTCTAATGTTAGGGTTATGGTAGATGGTAAATTATCTAATGTACCCGTTGCTCAATTATTACGTCAAATACCTTCTACATCGATCAAGTCAATTGAATTAATAACTAATCCGTCCGCCAAATACAATCCAGAAGGCATGAGTGGAATTATTAATATTGTACTGCACAAAAATTCCAATAATGGCTTTAATGGAACTATAAATACAGGATTAACTGTTGGTGAAGAAGCTAAATTCAATAGTTCTTTAGATTTAAATTATCGGAATGGAAAATTTAATTTGTATGGAAATTATGGAAACAATATTGGCAAGTACGTAAACAATGGGCATATTTTTAGAGTGGACGAAAATTCGGAACAGCTATTCGACTTTTTAAACAATAACAAATCGCACCTCTATAAAATAGGAATAGATTTCTTCTTGAATGATTACAATACCATATCATTCTTTACCAATCAGAATAGTTTTAATGGTAAAGGCAAAGGATTAACTGACATTTTATACTATAATGATTCATCAAGAAACTCCAACCAGATTTTTACAAATCTTCAAGAAAATTTAAGTGAACAATACAATTTTGATTACAAATTAAAATTCAAAAAAGAAGGTCATAATATAGAATTAGAGCTAGATTACAATCATTTTAACCAAGAAGAAGATGCTAATTTTGCAGCACAAGGCAATACTGTTTTTCCTAATTACATGGATAATGTAGCTACTGATCGTAAACAAACCATTGCTAATCTAGATTACGTAAATCCATTAGATTCTATATCTAAAATAGAATTGGGAGTAGAAGCGCGTGTTTTTGAAACAAATGTAGATTACGCTTCCACCGGTTTATCTTTTAACAACAGTGGTAATTTAGTCCCCACACCAGATACTGATTTCGTATATGGCATGGATATTTATTCTGCTTATGCCACTTTTGGGCAAAATTATAAGAAATGGTCTTACCAAGGAGGGTTACGAGTAGAAAATGTAGAAGTAAAGGCAGACACGAATACGGTAAGAGCCTTTACCGATAAGTATACTCAGATTTACCCATCTGCATTTCTAACCTATTCCCCGAGTGAAAAAAATCAATATCAAGTTAGCGTCAGTAGACGTGTTGATCGCCCTGGATTACAACAAGTAAATCCTATACGAGAATGGTCTACTCCCTTAATTTCATCTTTCGGAAACCCGAGTTTAGTCCCACAATTCACAAATTCATATGAAGTTAATTATACGAGACGTTTAGAAAAAGGAAGTATCACCACTGGCGTTTTTTATAGAGAAATAAATGATGAAATCAATAGAGCCGTATACGTTGATCGCCTTGATTTAAATAAATTGATATTAACCTTTGATAATTTTGACAACACTTCGGCATACGGCATGGAGTTCTCTCTTAATTATAAACCCTTAAAATGGTGGAGTATCAATGGTAGTTTTGATATTTTCTCACAAACACAAAGAGGAATTACTGAAAGTCTACAGGCTGAGAATTCTTCAGCAACTTTAAATGACATCGTTATAGAAAAAGTAGAGGTTGAAAATACGGCTTGGAATCTTAGAATGAATAACAGTTTAAAAGCTACTAAAAACCTAACTTTTCAAGTATTTGGCTTTTATAGAGGTGAAAATCAAGGCATCCAATTCACGGCCAAACCTATGTATTTTGTAAATACCGGTGCGCGCTACAGCTTTGCAGATGGCAAAGGCACATTTAGCCTAAACTTTAATGATGTATTTAATACCATGCGTTTTGCATTTGATGGTCAGAGACCCTTTGAACAAATCGGGCAATTTAACTGGGAAAGTAGAACCGTATACGCGGGGTTATCTTATATGTTTGGCAGTAGTAAAAATAGAGCTGCTCAACGAAAAAGAAGAGATAACAACACGAAAGAAAATGGTGGTGGAATATTATAGTTAATTGATAGTGCTATTGTATAGAAGGTTGGTTGGTTAACGCTCTATAATGGCCTATCAAAAAGAAACCCCGACGAATTCGTCGGGGTTTTTATTTTTACCATTTGATAATGACACTTCCCCATGTAAAGCCGCTACCAAAAGCAGCTAAAACAACGAGGTCACCTTCTTTTATTTTACCTTGCTCCCATGCTTCTGTTAATGCGATAGGAATTGATGCAGCCGTTGTATTACCATATTTCATGATATTATTAAAAACTTGATCATCCGATAATTCGAACTTACGTTGAATAAATTGAGAGATTCTTAAATTTGCTTGATGTGGCACTAGCATATCAATATCTGTTGGCGTTAAGTTATTAGCACCAAGCCCCTCCATAATCACTTCACTAAAACGAACAACTGCATTTTTAAATACAAACTGTCCGTTCATATATGGAAAATAAGATTCATCATTAGGATCATTATCAGCGATGATATCAGTGACCCAGCGTTTTCCCATCCCTGGCGCAATTAAAGAAAGTTCTTCGGCGTGTTGCCCTTCAGAATGCAAGTGTGTAGACAAAATACCTTTAGATGTGTTTTCTTCTCTCGACAAAACTGCAGCTCCTGCACCATCGCCAAATATTACAGAAACACCTCTACCTCGAGTTGTCATATCTAAACCATGCGAATGCAATTCAGAGCCAATAACCAAAACATTTTTATACATTCCTGTTTTAATATATTGATCTGCTACCGAAATACCATAAACAAAGCCAGAGCATTGATTTCTTACATCTAAAGCACCTACTGTTTTTATTCCTAAATCACGCTGCACCAAAACTCCAGGTCCAGGAAAGTAATAATCAGGACTTAAGGTTGCAAAAACAATAAAATCTATATCATCTTTATCAATCCCTGCGCGTTCTATAGCAATTTTAGCGGCTTTTACACCCATTGTGGTGGTGGTATCGCCATCTCCTTTTATTACGTGTCTTCTTTCTTTAATACCAGTACGCTCTTGAATCCATTCATCATTAGTATCTATAACCTTTGACAAATCGTCATTAGTCACTACATTATCAGGCACATAATATCCTAATCCTATTATTTTTGAATTATACATATTGCTCTTTTATGTGAAATTTTAAATTGATATAAATTAAATCTACGAATTAATTAAAACTTAGCTGTGCAATTTAAGGATAATTCTATAATGTTAGATATATGTGATTATCATATAGATTAAGTTCTTTTTATAACATAATTACGCCAGAAATAATATAATTATTATTTCTGGCGTAATTGGCGAATTTTTAATTTTTACAGTACATCTAATTTTACATCCTAAAAACCAGATCCTGTACTAGGCAATATTAGGTCAGGTATTGCCTAAAATTATTGACTTCTACTTTCGCTTTTAAGTCATAAAGAAGGTTGAATAAGCCAAAAAATGTTCTATTCATATATAAAAAATGCTTAGAACCTCGATTACCATTCATTTTTCTTATTTGATCATCTTTGGAATAGCGCTGACTTAAATCCGCTATTCGCAACCAAAATTCATCTGACCCAAAATCAAAATATTCTTCATTAAAAGGCGCTGTAAACAAGGTAAGCATTTCTTTAAATAAAGCTTTAAAGAATTTCAATTCTACCTCAGTATCCGTAAGTGTTAATATCTCAAGTTCATAGAGTTTTTTCATAAACAAGGTGTCATTTTCAATTACGTCTTTTTTCGCCAATTCAAAATAAGGAATATAAAATTCATCTGGGATTTTTTTTATACACCCAAAATCTATCGCAATTAATGTTTCTTTCTCACTAACCAAAAAATTACCTGGATGTGGATCTGCATGCACCTTACGCAAGCCATGTATTTGATACATATAAAAATCCCACAAGGCTTGTCCCAATTTATCTCCAGTACTAGAATTAAAATCTGTTTTCGCGAATTCACTTAAATGTGAACCCGTCATCCAATCCATGGTAATTATTCGCTCACTAGATAGATCAGGGTAATAATTAGGAAACTCCATATGTGGTATTATGGCACAAGCTTTTGTAATTTCTTGACTTTGTTTGATTTCAAGAATATAATTGGTTTCTTCTACCAATTTATGTTCCACTTCTTTAAAATACTTATCAGAATCTTTACCTTGTAAATTAAACATTCGAATAGCAAGAGGTTTAACAATAGCCAGATCGCTAGTTATGCTTTCAGCCACACCAGGGTATTGAATTTTTACTGCTAAATCAATTCCATCTTTTGTTGCCCGATGCACTTGACCAATACTTGCCGCGTTTATAGAATCTTTATCAAAAGTATCAAAAACCTCTTCTGGGTATTTGCCTAAGTATTTTTTAAATGTTTTTCGAACTAAAGGTGCAGACAAAGGTGGTACTGAAAACTGTGCTAATGAAAATTTTTCGACATAAGCTGATGGCAGTAAGTTTTTTTCCATGCTTAGCATTTGTGCAACTTTAAGAGCACTTCCTTTTAAACTTTTTAAACCATCGTAAATATCACCTGCATTATCCTCATTAAGCTCATCTTTATTCAATTCAGGGTTCACCAACTTCTTACTGTAATATTTCACATAGTTACCCCCAATTTTCACTCCTGTTTTAACAAGCTTACCTGCTCTTTCTATTTTTCCAGTAGGAATTTTATCTAGTGTTTTCATTTGGTAATCCTTATTTTCTTTTAATGGTTAAATGCATTCACCATAACCCTTTTTTGTAAAACTTAAACAAGTTACCGCTAATTTTATTTTTAGAGTATCTGTATCAATTGCTATGCATTAAGCAAAATTCTCTTTGTATAAGAACTTACCAAAATCTATTAAACTCTCTAGCGGTGTATTTTCAAAAACATCAAAAACGGTATGTACAGATTTCTCTATAGCTAAATCCGTTTTTTCAAATCCTGCACTTGAATCATCCATCCAAAATTTCAATAAGAACATAAACTGAAACCATGCTCCTTCAGAAAATATCTTAGGATTCTTCTTTGTTAATTTATAATTTTTATCAGCATTCCCTTCTTCAATTAAATCAGCAGCAAAAGCCTTAATATACGTACGAAGTCCTTTTAATTGACTTAAATTTTTCAATATATTTTTATGTTCGTGCAATGCAAAAAGCACATAACTTCTATTCATTGTTAACAGCTCGAACATCGAAAAGAAGAATGTAAGCATTTTGTCTTTATTCGAAAAAGAAGCATACGCTACATTACTGTTCATTATTGCTTTAGTATTGGTATAAAATTTCTCCCAAACGGCGACTTGTATGCCTTCAATGGAACCAAAAAAATTATAAAAATCTTCTTCCGTAATTTTATTGCTTTTACAAAATTTATAGATGGATCTAGGAACAGTTTCATGCTCTAAAACATACTCCATATACATAGCAATAATAGCATCGTCCGTAATTTTTTTTGTTTGTGATTTTGTAGCCATGGCGTTTATTTTTTATAATTAAAATTTTGATTAACCTATATAATTAAATAAATTCCTTGAATAGGTACTTATATTAAAAAAACGTATTTCCAAAGGGGAAATACGTTTCTTAAACAACTTAACCAGTAAATAAAAATTGATTACAGAACATAAATCTTTTTCATAGCAATTATTCTTCCTCAATCTTTTTGTAAAGATACACTTTGTTTAATTATTTTGTAAATAAATTAAACAAAATATTTGTTAAAGTTTTCATCGTTACGTTTAGCAACTTTATATAACAGTTTATTAGTCGGTCTACAACTAAATTCCTTATCACACTACTTTTAAAATTTTTTAATAAATTATTACAGAATTGACATGCAAATTTCAATTAACAAGGACAAAAGGCTATACCAACAGCTACTTTGTGTCAGTTTGTCACCTACTGACTTTCTGGTATTTTTTTTGACTAGTATCAAGTGAATAGTAATTAAATTTAAAATAACATATGGCAACAGGTAAGATTAATGTGTCCGTTGATAATATATTTCCGTTAATAAAGAAATTTCTTTACAGCGATCACGAAATTTTTTTAAGAGAATTAATTTCTAATGCAACAGATGCAACATTAAAATTAAAACATTTAACTTCTATTGGTGAAGCAGGGGGCGTAGAATATGGCAATCCTATTATTGAAGTTAAGGTTGATAAAGATGGAAAGAAAATCCACATTATCGATCAAGGTTTAGGTATGACTGAAGAGGAAGTAAAAAAATACATTAATGAAGTAGCTTTCTCTGGTGCTGAAGAATTTTTAGATAAATATAAAGACAGTGCTAAAGATTCTGGTATTATTGGACATTTTGGATTAGGTTTTTACTCCGCATTTATGGTCGCTGAAAAAGTAGAAATCATTACAAAAAGTTTCAAAGATGAACCAGGTGTACATTGGTCATGTGATGGTTCTCCTAATTTTGATTTAGGTCCATCCGACAAAAAAGAAAGAGGCACTGAAATTATTCTTCATATAGCAGAAGATTCTACAGAGTTTTTAGAGAAAAACAGAATTAGCGAGCTTTTAACGAAGTACAATAAGTTTATGCCTGTTCCTATTAAATTTGGAACTAAAACAGAAACTTTACCAAAACCTGAAGGTGCTAAAGAAGAAGATGAAGCTCCTACTCAAGAGGTAGATAATATCATCAATAATCCAAATCCAGCTTGGACAAAACAACCTGCTGATTTAGAAACTGCAGATTATCAAAATTTCTACAGAGAATTGTATCCAATGCAATTCGAAGAGCCTTTATTTCATATTCATTTGAATGTTGACTATCCGTTTAATCTTACAGGAATTTTATATTTCCCAAGGTTAACAAATGATCTTAACGTTCAGAAAGATAGAATTCAACTATACCAGAATCAGGTTTATGTAACGGATAATGTAGAAGGAATAGTACCTGAGTTTTTAATGATGCTTCGCGGTGTCGTAGACTCTCCAGATATTCCATTAAATGTTTCTCGTTCGTATTTACAGGCAGACGGTGCTGTTAAAAAAATATCATCTTATATAACGAGAAAAGTGGCTGATAAGCTTTCTTCTTTATTTAAAAATAACAGAGAAGATTTTGAAGCTAAATGGAATGATATCAAAATTGTGATTGAGTATGGTATGCTTTCTGAAGATAAATTCTTCGACAAAGCAGATAAATTTGCGCTATACCCAACTGTAGATGGGAAGTACTTTACATTTGAAGAGTTACAGGAAAAATTAAAAGCAAATCAAACAGATAAGGATGATAAGCTGGTAATTCTTTATGCCTCTGATAAAGAAGCTCAACACAGTTATATTGAGGCTGCAAAAGCTAAAGGATATGAAGTTTTATTGTTAGATTCTCCAATTATTTCGCATTTAATGCAGAAATTGGAGACCTCAAAAGAGAACATTTCTTTTGCTCGTGTAGATGCTGATCATATTGATAACTTAATCAAGAAAGATGAAGCGCAAATCTCTAAACTTTCTGATGAAGAGAAAGAGACGCTTAAGAAAAATTTAGAAGCAACAATCGCTAATAAATCATATACTATTCAGCTCGAAGCTATGGATAGTACTGCTTCACCCTTTATTATAACGGAGCCTGAGTTTATGCGTCGAATGAAAGAGATGCAGCAGTCTGGTGGTGGCGGTGGAATGTTTGGAATGGGTAATATGCCAGAAATGTATAACCTTATCGTGAACACCAACAGCGATTTAGTATCCGAAATTTTAAACACAAAAACGGCTAAGAAGAAAGAACGATTAATTAATCAGTCTTTAGATTTAGCACGCTTATCCAAAGGCTTACTAAAAGGTGAAGAACTTACGAACTTCATTAAACGTAGCTACGAGATGGTGAAATAAATATTTCTAGATTTAGAATTAAAAACCGCTTCATAAAATTGAGGCGGTTTTTTTATGGAAAGTTAGTATCTTTCTGGAAATGTGATTTCCTATGACCTACCCCTTTCACTTGTACCTTATGGCTGCCCTATATATTTTTGCTGGTCTAATGCATTTCATAAAGCCTAAGGCGTATTTACGTATTATACCTAGGTATTTACCAAAACACAACTTGTTAGTAGCCCTAAGTGGTTTTGCGGAAATACTACTGGGTATCGGTTTATGTTTCCCAGCAACAAAAAATCCATCAATTTATGGCATTATTGCCATGTTGCTTCTTTTCTTATTGGTCCATTTTTATATGCTTTCAGGTGAAAAACAAGCTGCCGGAATACCCAAATGGATTCTTATTTTAAGACTACCCTTACAATTTGGTTTAATGTATTGGGCTTATTCTTATATACCATATTGATGCTTAAGTACATAGTTACCCACAAGCTGAAAAGCCAACGATCCAACCATACATTTATTTTTAATGAGTAACAGGTCGCATTAGAAAACAAAAATGGCATAGCCACCAACCAAGAAAAAACCAAATTGAAATCTGAAATATTTAGTATCTTTGTGATGGAATTTTATGAAAAGTAAAACACAACTATTAGTCCTTTTTTTACTATTATTGGTCATACCGACTAGTACCCTTTTGGCGTGTGGAAATTCTTCAGAAAAAGTAAAAATAGAAAAAAAATCTTGCTCGAAAGAAAATCGTCATTCAGAAAAAAAAGCCTGTTGCGACAACCAAGATAAAAATAAGGATGGCTGTGATGGAACTTGTGATAATACCTCTTGTCATTGTCCGAGTTCAGTGAATATCCCTGTCCTCTTTAATAATTTTCAATTATTAAAGACTAATCATTTTATACTTTTGAATAACAGTTGGACCTACGTTCAACACATTCCTAAAGCAGTGCATCTTACCATTTGGCAACCGCCAAAAATAAGCTAATTTTTTTTTAACAGCCAAAGGTGTCCCTTTAAAAACATACCCTCAGCTTGTATTATTTAGTAATTACAACAATATAAAATTTAAAAAAATGAACTCATTAAAATTTATAATGATAGCTTCTATCGTGCTATCAAGTCTAGCGTGTACCGCTCAAATTAAAAACCAGCAAACCGAAATCGTAAAAATCTATGGGAACTGTGGAATGTGTGAAAGCACGATCGAAAAAGCAGGAAACATAAATAGCCAAGCCAGCGTTGACTGGAATAAGGAAACCAAAATGGCTACACTTTCATACAACAGCTTAAAAACTTCAAAAGAAGAAATTCTGAAACGAATTGCTTTAGCAGGTTATGATAGTGATACCTTTTTAGCACCTGAAAATACGTATGCAAGTTTACCTAGTTGTTGTCAATATGAAAGAGCTAAAACAACAAATGCCAAAATTGACGAAGCAACTATGGATAGGTCTAAAAATAACCATTCCATGCATTCAAACAAAATTACTCAAACACAAGAATCAAATCTACTTTCAGTGGTTTTCGATACTTATTTTGCAGTCAAAGATGCACTGGTAAGCACAGATGGAACGAAAGCATCAGCCGAAGCAAAAAATCTTTTACTAGCCATAAATAATGTGAAAATGGATCAACTTTCAATGGATATTCATATGGTATGGATGAAAGCTTTGCAAAACTTGAAAGAAGGTGCAGAACATATTTCAGAAACGAAAGAAATAAGCCTACAAAGAGACCATTTTACCACGCTTTCAAAAAACATGTACACTATTATAAAAGTTTCGAAACAAGAAAAACCGATCTATTATCAATTCTGTCCAATGGCAAATAGCGGTAAAGGGGCAAATTGGTTAAGTAAAGAAGAAACTATTAAAAACCCTTATTACGGTTCACAAATGTTAAGTTGTGGAAAAACTGTTGAAACTATTAAGGAATGACTAAAATGAAAAAACATACAAAATGGCTGTCAATATTCTTAGGAATATTGACAACCCATATCCTATTTAGTCAAAATGTGGTTCGATACGAATTAACCGTAACCGATACCATAGTCAACTATTCAGGCAAAGAAAAAAGAGCAATTGCCGTAAACGGTCAAATACCAATGCCAACTTTAACTTTTACAGAAGGTGATATTGCAGAAATTGTGGTTCACAATAAGTTAACGGAAAGTACTTCTTTGCATTGGCACGGACTTTATCTCCCAAACAAAGAAGATGGCGTACCTTATTTAACGCAAATGCCAATTGAGCCCAACGAAACGTTTACCTATCGTTTTCCAATTATTCAAAGCGGCACACATTGGTATCACAGTCATAGTGGATTGCAAGAGCAGATTGGAATGTATGGCTCGTTGATTTTATTGAAAAAGAAAGACGACCCAACATTTAGAAAAGGGATTGACGATTTACCAGAAGTTCCTTTAATTTTAAGCGAATGGACAGATCTAAAACCCGAAAATGTGCATCGTATGTTGCACAATGCAAACGACTGGTCGGCAATTCAAAAAGGAACAGTTCAAAGTTATTCAGAGGCTATAAAAGTGGGACATTTCAAAACCAAATTAGGCAACGAATGGAAACGGATGTTAGCCATGGACGTAAGCGATGTGTTTTATGACCAGTTTTTAATCAATGGAAAAAACGAAAGTCAGTTGTCTCAATTCAAAGCGGGTGACCAAGTGCGATTACGTATTTCAAACGGAGGAGCTTCCTCCTATTTTTGGTTGAATTATGCAGGTGGAAAAATGACCGTTGTAGCCAATGATGGCAATGATGTGGAGCCTCTAGAAGTAGATCGGCTCATCATTGGCGTTTCAGAAACCTATGATGTTGTGGTTACAATTCCAAAAGAGGATACAGCTTACGAATTTTTGGCAACACCAGAAGACCGTACAAAATCAGCATTAATTTATTTGGGAAATGGCAAAATTCAGTTAAAAAGCAGAATGCCAAAACTAAAGTATTTCGAAGGAATGAAAATGATGAATGATATGATGAATATGGATGGCAGTATGGACGATATGGGAATGGATATGTCATACCAAAAAATGGATATGAATACAGTTATGTATCCAGAAATCACTGGAAATCCGAAAATGAAGATGGATAAAATGCAAATAGACGACACGATGGATCATTCCAATCATTCGATGAATACAAATCAAGACATTGTTACTCTAAATTATGCCATGCTGAAAGCACCGCAGCCAACAACCTTACCTAAAGATGCACCAGTGCGAGAATTACGATTTGAGCTTACTGGAAACATGAACCGTTATGTATGGAGTATAGATAATAAAGTGCTTGCTGAAAGCGATAAAATTCTAATTAAAAAGGGCGAAAATGTTCGAATTGTGCTGTACAACAACTCTATGATGCGACATCCAATGCACCTTCACGGACACGATTTTAGAGTATTGAACGGTCAAGGCGAATTTGCACCACTTAAAAACGTGCTGGACATTATGCCCATGGAAACCGACACGATCGAATTTTTAGCGAATGCGGAAGGTGATTGGTTTTTTCATTGCCATATTTTATATCATATGATGGCAGGAATGAATCGAGTATTTTCTTATGAAAACCAAGTGCCAAATCCGTATCTACCCAACAAAAAATGGGCTTACAAAAAGCTACAGGCAGAAAGTAACAAATTTCATTTAATGGCGGAAAATGACTTTGCTACTAATGGAAATGACGGAATGATAATGTTGCAAAATACAAGATGGAGTATTGGAACTGAATGGCGTTTGGGCTACCACGATGGGCATGGCTATGAAACAGAAACGCATATTGGACGCTATATTGGAAAGAATCAATGGCTTATGCCTTTTGTAGGTTTTGATTGGCGTTACCGAAAACAAAATGGCGAAGTTGAAGAAAACCTATTTGGACAAACCAATACAAAAGACCACAGAGCGGTTATGAGTTTAGGAACAGAATACACATTACCAATGCTTGTAAAATTACAGGGCGAAGTTTATTCCGATGGAAATGTGCGTTTTCAGCTAATGCGCGAAGATATTCCTATTTCACCAAGATTGAGATGGGCATTTATGGTAAATACTGATAAGGAATATATGACAGGTTTTAAATTTATTGCTACTCGAAATATGGGTATTACCACGCATTACGACAGCGATATGGGAATTGGAATTGGTGCTACATTAAACTATTAATCAAGGAATAGCGCTATTACAATTCACAAAATCCATCGTAGAAAATGACGCTGAACTGAATAAAACCAGTAGATAAAAAATAGGGCAGAAAATAATAAATTTAAAGGCTATTACGTGTTTGGTGATCTACCATACTTTAATGGTTGGCACTTTTTATCTGCCCTACTTTTCATATACGAGACCACTATAATTCACATACTTTTTAAGTACAAAGATTTGAATATATAGAAAAACCAGTAGCCCAAGAATTCCATAAGTGAAAATTCCTGATACGGTGATACTAGTAATTTTGTCGAGAAAATTAAAACTTAAGAAGGTATCAAGCAGTGTTACGTATTTATTATCGGTTTTTGGCTCTTGCCCGTAAAACAACGTAGATATCACCATAGAACTTATACTTATAAACATAAGGAACCAAACCAAATTAGATATTAATGGTTTGTTCTTTATGGTTTGATGCGCTACTTTTAACGGTAGCTTTGAAAGTATAGCATGGTTAAAATCCTTACTTGGTTCTTCTAAACCAACTTCTTTTACCGCCTTGCTCAGAAAGGCATCAAAATCTTTTATATTATTTTCTTCCATAACTTTTAATCGTTTCTGGTGTTAATTTTTTTTCTAGGATTTCTGCTAATCGCTTTCTTGTCCTAAACAAGCGAACTTTTAAAGTGTTTGCAGAAACATTAATTACTTCAGAGATTTCATTTAAAGATAATTCATCAAAATAATGCAATGTTACTAAGATCGCTTCTTCCGAACTCAATTCATCAAGCGATTGTGCAATAATGTTTTTTCGATCTTGAACTTCAAATTGATCCAATACAGTGGTTAGTTCAGACAAATGAATATCATGATCAGACTCAATGGTACTGGTTATTAATCTTCTATTTTCCTTTTTTAAATAATCTAAACTTCCATAATAAGCAATTTTATAAATCCATGTAGAAAATTTCGAATCTCCTTTAAATGTTGCTAAGGAGTGAAAAGCCTTTACAAAAGTATCTTGGGCAACTTCTTCCGCATCTTCTCTATTTCTAAGCATCTTTAAAGCTAGCGTAAAAACCATATGTTTATACCGATCAATCAAAACAGAAAAAGCCTGGGCATTCCCTTTGATTGTTTTAGCTATATAATATTGATCCTGTTGGTTGTTCATTTAGTTTATAAGACGAATAAAAAACAATCATGGTTACATAATTTATAAAAAATAATATGTTTTATGTAACCTGCCAAGAAAAACATTCGTCATACATGAAAACATATTAAATTAATCAATTAAAAAACAATCAGTATGGCAGCAGCAATTTTAATCCCCATTAGCTTTTTTTTAGTAGTTTTCGCAATTACTTATCTTTATTTCTCTACACGGAACAGGGAACGCATGGCACTAATTGAAAAAGGTGCAGATGCTAGTATTTTTGTACAAGGAAAGCGTGAACACGCCTCTCCAGTTTGGAAAATATTTGTTTTAAATTTTGCGCTATTATTAATTGGAATAGGTTTGGCAATATTTATAGCACCGGTTTTAGTTTATAGTTTCGGTGTCGATGAAGGAGTTGCCTTTCCTGGTACTATATTTTTAATGGCGGGTGTTGGCCTATTAACAGGTTTTTTTGTCACTAAAAAGTTAGAAAAATAAGACCAAATAAATTTTTAACATAAAATCAAAAACCATCCTATTAATTTATGATGGTTTTTTACCTTTATAGAATGAAGGTAATCTCAACAAATTTAGGCCTACCCACTACCGTTCTCTGGAATGGCAAGAAAGAGCAAACAGGAATTTTTAAATATCCAGTTAATAATCCATTACATTTAGGAGTAACGGATGTTGATAATGACACTGTCATTGATCGAAAACATCATGCTGGAGTACATAAAGCTTGTTATATATATTCCGCTGACCAATACCCATATTGGAAAGAATTGTATCCTAATATGGAATGGAATTGGGGCATGTTCGGCGAAAATTTAACTATTAAAGGTTTAGATGAATCAAAACTCCGTATTGGAGCTATTTATAAAATTGGAAGTGCATTAGTACAAATTACACAACCTAGAGAACCTTGTTATAAATTAGGCATACGTTTTAATAACCAAAAAATTATAAAACAATTTGTAAAACACAACTACCCTGGCACCTATGTGAGAATTCTTGAAACTGGAAATGTAGCTATGGGAGATGAATTATTATTGATAAAACAATCAGAAAATCCATTAACCATATATCAGTATTACGAATTTTTATTTGCTAAGGATAAAGATCAAGAAACCATCAAGCTTATTTTGGAGAATGATGCACTCCCCGAATACAAGAAAGAACGTTTAAGAAAATTAGTACTATCAAAGAAATAAAGCTATGAAAAAAATACTACTTATAGTGATAAGCCTAGTTGCTTTACACGCTTGCAAAGAAGAAAAAAAAGAAACTTTAACACTAATTAATAATCAGGCTTTTGATACTTTGATTGAAGATTATTTTCAAGAAAGTTTAAAATTATATCCTTTAAATGCAACATCGCAAGGTGACACTCGATATAATGATCTTTTACCGAACAACTTGAGTGATGAATTTAGAGCAACTGAGAATTCATTTTATTCTGGCTACAAAAGTAAACTTCAAGAAGTAAATAACGAAGACCTTACGCCTAGCCAACAAATGAGCAAAGACATTCTACAATGGGAATGTAACCTAAATTTAGAAAGATTAACCTTTAGAGAAGAGCTGTTTCCTTTAGACCAAATGTGGACCCTGCAACTAATGATGGGGCAATTGGCAAGTGGAGGTAGTTCGCAACCTTTTAAAACAGTTCAAGACTATAAAAATTGGCTTATGCGCTTGAATGCATACATCACATGGTTAGAAACAGCAGAAACTAAAATGAAAGAAGGGATAACTACAGGTAACGTATTACCAAAATCTTTAATTAAAAAAGTTACCCCTCAGCTTTTAGAGATGACAAATCCAAATATGGAGGAAAATTTATTCTATAGTCCAATTAAACAATTTCCTGATAGCTTTACAAGGGAAGAAAAGGAAAATCTAAAGGGATATTACATAAGTATGATTAAAGAAAAAATTATACCTACATATCAAAAATTGTATGATTTTATGAATACGGAATATTTGGGAGCAGGAAGAAATTCTAGTGGTATTGATAGTATCCCTAATGGGAAAGAATATTATGAGTATTCTATTAAATTGTACACCACTACAGATATGACTGCTAATGAAATTCACCAACTGGGCTTAAATGAAGTGGCTCGTATTTCTTCTGAAATGGAAAAAATTAAAACTGATGTTGGCTTTGAAGGTGATTTAAAAGCTTTCTTTGATTTTGTAAGAAACAAAAAAGAATTAATGCCTTTTACGGAACCAGAACAAGTCATAACCAATTTTAATGCCATTCATCAAAAAATGAAGCCCCAAGTAGATCAACTTTTTGGCAAACAACCAAAAACACCATTTGAAGTTCGGCGAACTGAAGCTTTTAGAGAAGCTTCAGCAAGTGCGGAATACAACGCTGGTTCTATTGATGGTACTCGACCTGGTATATTTTATGTCCCTATTCCAAATGTAAAGAAGTATAATATATATTCTGATGAAGACTTGTTTTTACATGAAGCCATTCCTGGGCATCACTTTCAAATTTCTTTAACTCAAGAAAATGAAGATTTACCAAAATTCAGAAAAACATTATGGTATAGTGCTTATGGAGAAGGCTGGGCTTTATATACTGAATCGCTAGGAAAAGAACTAGGTTTATACACTGACCCATACCAATATTTTGGAATGTTAGGTGCTGAAATGCACAGGGCAATTCGATTAGTTGTAGATACTGGGCTACATTCAAAAGGATGGTCAAGAGAAAAAGCTATTCAATATTCACTAGACAATGAGGCAGAATCTGAGGCTGGAATTACAGCGGAAATTGAACGCTATATGGCCAATCCGGGCCAGGCATTATCTTATAAAATTGGGCAATTAAAAATAAGAGAACTTAGAGCTAAAGCTGAAATTGAACTAGGAGATAAATTTGACATTAAAGAATTCCATAACCAAGTATTAGAAACTGGATGCGTACCCTTGGCTTTATTAGAAAATAAAATTAATACATGGATTGTCAATTCTAAATAAAAAAAATAAAATCAACCAAAGAAAAAGGGGAGCAAATGCTCCCCTTCTGGTTTAAAAAAATTAACTCAACTTAACTTAAAACCAATTTCTTATATTATATGTTTATATTTTTTGAATATACTCCGTTAGTATCTTTAACGGTAATTGTATATTCTCCTTTAAAAGCTTTCTTAAAATTAATCGCTTTTTCTACTACCAACTTATCCGTAATTGCTTCAGAGAATAACAATCTGTCACTAGCATCATAAACTTTAATATCTACTTTTTGCATGTCTCTATTTAGTAGATTAATAAATACCATACCTTCTTTTACTCTAAAAATTGGTTTTATGTTCTCAGCTTTTTCAAGAATCGAAATCCCATTTTCTTCAATTAAAATAGTATACGTAACTAATTTGGTAGCGTTGTCCATTTTAAAGGTATAAACTCCTTTTTGTAGTTTACTCAAATCGAACTTTTTACGAAGTCCTTTTGTCGCAAAGTTGTAATCTGAATAAATAACATTGTTATCACTATCTACAAATTGAATTTTAGTGTCTTTAGAAGTAATATCTAATTCAAAAACTAAACTCTTTGCTTCATTATCGGCTACTAGTTTCATTTTTGGTTCATTAGCCATAGCTGTTATTGTATTGAATACTAACGCTGCCATTACTGTAAATTTCAGAACTCTTTTCATAATTTTTGTTTTTTGGGGATTACTAAATTATTTACATGACAAATGTAGGCGCTAAAAAAGAGGTATAGTAGTCCTCAATTTTCCAATTTCTATGCTATTTTACCATTAATACAATAGCAATACTACCTTAACGTTAAGATAACATAGATTATAGGTAACTTTGCACATATACAAGAACAACTGCTTTTATAATTTTATAATTTCTAATGAAAACATAGTATGATATTACAGAAACCTACCTTTGAAGTAATAGCCCCCGACTTTGGACATTCATTTACGTATCAAAAATTTGATGAACAAAAAGTGAACAATAATACGGTATGGCATTATCACCCAGAAATTGAGCTTGTCTTTATAAATGGAGGTTCGGGAAAAAGACAAATAGGGAGCCATGTTTCTTATTATGCTGATGGTGACCTTATACTAATAGGCTCAAATTTACCACATTGTGGATTTACGGATAGTTTCACAGGTAATGAAAGTGAAACCGTAGTACAAATGAAACAGGACTTTTTAGGCAATGACTTCTTCAATATTCCTGAAATGAAAAAAATTCAAAATATTTTCGAAGTATGCAAAGGCGGAATTGCCTTTTATGGAAAAACAAAAAGGAAAATTGGAGAAAAAATAGAAGTGCTAGAATACCAAACCGATTTCCAGCGATTGTTATCTATTTTAAATATTTTAAATGAACTTGCAAATTCTGATGAATTTAAAATCTTAAATGGTGAAGGTTTTTCTATGGAGGCTTCAATAAAAGATAATGACCGTATAAATCTGGTTTTTAATTTTGTTAAAATTAATTTTAAAGAAGAAATCACTTTAGAAGAGATTGCATATTTAGTGAGTATGACTGTCCCTTCATTCTGTAGATATTTTAAAAAAATAACCAAGAAAACATTTGTACAGTTTGTAAATGAATATCGCTTGGTACATGCCTCAAAGCTTTTAGCGGAAAAACCCATGAGTATTACTGAAGTTTGTTTTGAGAGTGGCTTCAATAATTTTTCTCATTTTAATAAATCATTTAAGCAATTCACTGGACAAAATCCTTCTGAATATAGAAATCAATTAAAGTCTGTATTACAGTAATGTTATTTTCAGAGGATCTACCGCTTAATCTCAACTTGCCCGATAGCGAAATAGTATATTATCCTAAGTTTCTAAATAATGGTGAAGCATTACAATACTTTGAAATATTCAAAAACAACATTCCTTGGCTGCAAGACAATATTACCGTTTATGGTAAAATCTATACTCAACCAAGACTTACTGCATTATTCGGGAATAATGGAAAGCCCTACTCCTATTCTAATATCACAATGCAACCGCATCAGTTTTCAAATGAACTATTAGAAGTAAAATTGAAACTATTGTAGGTACCACATTTACAACATGTCTACTAAACCTTTACCGCGATGGAAAGGATAGTAATGGTTGGCATGCAGATAATGAAAAGGAATTAGGGCATAATCCTATAATCGCTTCGTTCACTTTAGGTCAAGAGCGATTTTTTTATCTAAAACATAGAACCAAAAACAATCTTAAGTCTAAAATTCTTTTAGAACATGGAAGTTTATTAGTAATGAAAGGAGAAACACAGCATAAATGGCTGCACCAAATACCTAAAACTAATAAGCCAATTGGAGAAAGGATTAATTTAACTTTTAGGTTTATAAAATAATCTCCTATTTAAAATTTATACTCGGATTTTTAGGATTAAAATAATATACTCGTGTATTGTATTTTTAATAAAAGATTATAAAAAGTTCAAAAACTAATCAAATTAGATTTTTAATGCTAAAAAATAACGAATAAAGGAAAATCATCAAATTTCTCAATTTTAAAGAATATTTAAGAATTCTTAATAATACTTAAGAATATTGAAGAATTTTGAAGATATATTGAAGAATAAACTGTTAACTAAAAGTTAAAAAAGCTAAAAAAATTTAAAACATACTTTTTAAATAGATAGATTTATCTCGACAAACTAACAAATTATTGATAAATGAAAAGAACAATTAAATTTTTCCTAGCGGCAATATTAATGCTGGGAACACAAGTTGGGTTTTCCCAAGAGAAAACTATAACGGGAACGGTAACTTCCGCAGCTGATGGCATGCCACTGCCTGGAGTTTCGGTAGTTGTTTTGGGTACAGCTAAAGGTACCCAAACAGATTTTGACGGGAATTATACTATTATGGCTAGTATCGGTCAAAAATTAAGATTTAGCTACATTGGACAAAAAACAACTGAAAAAACTATTGGAAGTTCAAACAGTATCAATGTTCAATTAGAGGAAGACGCACAGTCTTTAGATGAAGTAATTGTAGTTGCTTATGGAACTGCTAAAAAGAGCAATTTTACAGGATCAGCAACTCAAATTGATGCAGAATCTATTGGTAAACGTTCTATTTCTAACTTATCAAGCGCTCTTGAAGGTGCTTCGGCCGGTGTAACAGCAACAGCCTCAAGTGGTCAGCCAGGTTCCGGTCAAGACATAAGAATTAGAGGTGTTGGATCATATTCGGCAGGTAATGATCCCCTGTATGTGGTTGATGGATTTCCTTTTAATGGATTTATAAACTCTATTAATCCAAATGATATAGAGAGCATCACCATTTTAAAAGATGCTGCATCTACAGCTTTATATGGTAATAAAGCTGCTAATGGTGTTGTAATGATTACCACTAAAAGTGGACGTAATAAAAAAGGCCAATTTTCGGTAAATGTTTCGACAAGTATTGTGGATCGTTCTATTCCTGAGTACGATAGATTAGATGCATCTCAATATTATGAAATCATGTGGGAAGCATTAAGAAATACACAAGCAATTCCAGGTATAAATACAGCTGCTGAACTTTCTGCAGGTAATTTGTTTGCTTCAAATAATATTTATAGCGAATTGTTGAGCAATCCTTTTAATGTAGCTAATGACCAAATTATTGGTGTTGATGGAAAAATTAATCCTGCGGCATCGTTACGTTTCGACGATTTAGATTGGGAAGATGCAATTACTAGATTAGGGTACAGACAAAATTATGATTTAAGTTTTGCTGGAGGTAATGACAATAGTGATTTTTATGCTTCAATTGGATACTTAAATGAAGAAGGATATATCAAAAGCTCAGATTTTAAGCGTGTTTCTGGTCGTTTAAACGCAAACTATACAGCTACTAAATGGTTGAAAACTGGATTGAACATTGGCGTTACTACTTCTAAAGGAAATCAATCTCAAGCAACATCAGGACAAACATCTTCTTTTGTAAACCCTATACGTTTTACTAGAGGAATTGGTCCAATATATAGTATTTATGAACATGATGCTTCTGGTGCTTACAATTTAGATGCTAATGGGGACAAAATTTATGACTTGGATGTATTAAGACCAAGTGGAGCAAGTAATGGTAGACATATTGTAGCTGAGATAGATTATAATGAAGATATAGATGAAATATCATCAATTTCTGGAAAAACATTTTTTGAATTGCAACTTTTAAAAGGTTTAAGTTTAACAAATAATCTTTCAATTGAGCAACGTCATTATTACAATACAGATTTTGAAAATAAATTTGTTGGTGATGGGGCTACTGCAGGTAGAGCTGGACGCACCTATACTCGACGAACTACAATCGGTTATAATCAATTGTTAAATTATAGCACAACTTTTGGCGATAAACATAATTTTAAAACTTTGTTAGGTCATGAATCTTTAGAAATGAAATTTAATAGTTTAGATGGTTCTCGAAGTGGTATTATTGCAGATGGAAATACTGAATTAATTAATTTCGTAACTACATTAGGTCTGGAGTCTTATACAGATACACAAACAGATGAAAGTTATTTTGGAAGTATAAACTATGATTTTGATAATAAATACTTTTTAAGTGCTTCTTACAGACAAGATGGATCTTCAAAATTTGCAAGTGAAACTCGTTGGGGTAATTTTTGGTCATTAGGTCTTTCATGGCGTTTAGATCAAGAAAATTTTGTTAAAAATCTAGATTGGATAAACTTATTAAAGTTTAGAGCATCTTACGGTGAAGTTGGAAACAATTCAGGAATAGACTTTTATGCGTATCAAGGACTTTATGATTTAGGATATAATAACCAAGCAGAATCAGGATTTCTACAAGCATCTCTTGAAAATAGAGATTTATTTTGGGAAACTAGTGTTAGTTACGATGTAGCCTTAGAATTTGGTTTGTTTAATAGAATTAACGGTGTTTTTGAGTACTATAAGCGAGAATCTGATAATTTATTGTTCGATGTTCCTTTACCTCTTTCAAGTGGAAGTACTTCAATAACAAGAAACATTGGTACCATGTATAACGAAGGATTTGAACTAAGTCTTGATTTTGATATCGTTAAAAATGATAACTTTAAATGGAATTTTGGAGTAAATGCTTCAACGGTTACAAATGAGTTTACAAAATTGCCACAAGATGAAATCATTAATGGTTCAAAAAAATTGATGGTAGGACATTCAATTTATGATTATTGGTTAAAAGATTGGTACGGTGTTGACCCTACTGATGGATCTGCTTTATATATTCCAACACAAGATGCCATTGATGCAGCAGATACTGATATTAGAGTAGTAGATGGTGTTACGGTAACTACAAGTCAAGCTAATGGTGATTACCATTATGCAGGCACAGCTATTCCAGATGTAACAGGAGCAATTACCAATGCATTTACGTATAAACAGTTTAATTTAAACTTTATGTTAACCTATCAATTAGGTGGAGAAAGTATTGATTACAATTATCAAAGTATCATGAGTGCGGGTACATACGGAACAGCGCTAAGTACAGATATATTGAATCGTTGGCAACAACCAGGAGATATTACTGACATCCCTAGAATGGATGCTACCAGAACCAATGATTTTAATGCTACTTCTGATAGATGGTTAGTTGATTCTTCATACCTTAACTTAAGACAAGTTAATTTTACCTATAGTTTATCTAATAAACTACTTGAAGATTTAGACGTTGCTAAATTTCAATTATACATAAGTGCGGAAAACTTATTCTCCTTAAATGCTAGAAAAGGTTTAAATATCCAGCAAGAATTTAGTGGAACTACGGCTAATGTGTACACACCATCGAGAATAATATCTCTTGGATTAAATGTTCAATTTTAAAAAAATAAGATGAAAAAAATAAGAATAATTTTTATGGTAGCTCTTATGGTAGGCATCTTGGCTACCTCTTGTGAAAAAGAGTTTTTAGAAACTAATCCTACAGATAAAGTTTCTTCAGGAACAGCAGTAACAACTACTGGTAATGCAATGTCCGCATTAAATGGCATTCATAGATCTTTGTATATCAGATATACAAGCCAAGGTAGAGGTGGTGCAGGAGCTTTTAATATGAATATGGATGAATTAGGAGAAGACCATGTTTTTAATTCAGCTACTTGGACAACATCATATAGATGGATTTTAAATTCTGATCCAACCGATGCTTACAATACTGATCATTGGGGTATGTTCTATAAGTGGATTGCGAATGCGAACGTATTAATCAATGGAATTGATGGTGCAGAAGGTGAGCAAGATGAAAAAGATATCATTAAAGGTCAAGCTTTATTGTATAGAGCTTATGCGCATTATCAATTAGCTCAAGTTTGGGCTGGAGCATACATAAAAGGAGGCGGTAATACCCAATTAGGAGTGCCTATTAAGTTAGATAATGCTACAGAACCTATTGTACGATCTTCTGTTGAAGATGTATATGCTCAAATTAATGATGATATTGATGAAGCTATAACTTTGTTACAAGGGTATATGCGCCCAAATAAATCTCATTTTAACCAAAATGTGGCAAAGGGATTAAAAGCAAGAGTTGCTTTGACACAAGGTAACTGGGCTATTGCAGCACAGTTTGCAGGCGAAGCTAAGGTTGGGTATGAATTAATGGATGCAGCAACTCATGCTCTTGGTTTTAGAGATAATATGGATGACATTAGTGAATTTATGTGGGCTAGTCATATTGTAGAAGATCAAACCAATTATTTTGGAAATCTAGGAGCGTATATCTCTAGAAATTATAGCTCTTCCTCAATTAGAGCAAATCCAAGATCTATAAGTGATGTCTTATATAATATGATACCTGCTACAGATGTACGTTCTACATTATATGATCCAACTGGATTGCATTTGAATTTACCTCCAGGTTATGAAATTGTAAGTAATGCAGCAAGAAAACCTTATACGAATCAAAAATTCTTATCTGTAAGCACCTCTGATAGTCGTATGGATGTTACTATGATGCGTGCTGCTGAAATGTATTTGATACAGGCGGAAGCGTATGCAAGAAATAATCAACCAGTATTAGCAGCTCAGGCTTTGTTTGATTTGGTTTCAACCAGAGATACTGGTTATAGTTTATCGACAAATACAGGTCAAGCATTAATTGATGAAATTTTGATACAACGTAGAATTGAATTATGGGGTGAAGGTTTTAGATTTCTTGATTTAAAAAGATTAAACTTGCCATTAGATAGAACAGGAACCAACCATACGAGTTCAATTACAGGGGGTGTTTTACAAATTCCAGCTAATGATAATAAATGGATATGGGCAATTCCACAAGATGAAATAAATGCCAACCCATTAGCAGAACAGAATCCTATTTAAACTTAAAAATATAATAACCTAAAAAGTCTCGGAAAAATTTTCGAGACTTTTTTTTGATGACTATCTAAAAATTTCATTAAGAACTTTGGCTAAACGAAGCCCTCCCTTTTGTAATTGGGTTTCCACCATACCCCAATACTTATAACTATATGCATAACCAATTTTCTCACCAACTTCCACCGAATCATATAATTCATTGGCTAATTCTTGTGACTCTTCTACCCAATCAAAAACATCTCCTTTTTGAATTTCTTTTTGCTGGGTTTTATCTAATTCGGGTAGGTTATCAGCAATTTCTGTAAAACTCATTCCATAATCATCAATCATATTGCTATCCCAAACTCTATGAAGGTTGGTTCCCTTACCAAACCATTGCAATTGAATGTCATTACCTCCTTTATCTTCAAGTCTGCCTATATGCATAGGTTGGTGCAAATCACCAATTAAATGGACCAAAAACTTTAAATAGAATATTTTATCAGCTTCAGTACTTTTTTCATCCTTAACAATCGCTATACATTTTTGAATCCCCACAACAATATCTCCATAAGGGCTAGGTGTTACATCGGTATATTTTTTATCCGCAGGGAAATTCACATAATGCCATGCGTTAAAATCTTTATAAGCTCTATCAGATTTAATATCATCCGCAAATGTGGAAACTAAAGCCAAACTTTGTCCGTCTAAAAGTTTTTCAATTGCCTTTTTAGCTTTTCTGGTTAAATGCCTTTGTGCTACTTCCCCTGTTGTTCTATGTCCTGTTTTCGACCAATCTATTTCATTACAAAAAGAGAATTGAACGAATAGCGTTAATAATAAAATGGAAATTTTCTTCATCTATTTAAAATTTACTCAACCTTTGCCTAATTGAACATTTACAAGGCAAGTTTCATATGATATGATTATTTTATTTTAATCAAAAATATAAAATAGAACCTTAAACTGGTGTACAAACGTATATACTTTTCAATATTTAATTTATGCTTATAAAAAATGTTAAGAAATTGATTTTAAAAAAAATTAAATCCCCGTTTATTAAGTATGGCATACTCGCAATACTCACATTAATGCTATGTTGTATCTTATTTTTACTAAGTATTTATATTGGGTTATGGGGGAAATTACCGAGTTCAAAAGAACTTTCAAAATTAGAGTATCAAAAAGCAAGTGAGGTATATACTGCAGATAGTGTTTTAATAGGAAAATATTATTTATTCGATAGACAACCTATTGCTTTTGAAGAGTTTCCTCAAAATTTAATAGATGCCTTAATTGCCATTGAAGACGAACGATTTTATAGCCATTCCGGAGTAGACTACCCAAGCTTATTTCGTGTAGGCATCAAATCTATTTTAATGCAAGATAAAAGCTCTGGTGGCGGTAGTACCATTACCCAACAACTTGCTAAAAACTTGTACCCTCGAAAAGACCGTAAAAAAAACAACATAGCTGTAGATAAAATCAAAGAGATGTTCATTGCATCTCGATTAGAAAGTGCGTATTCCAAAAATGAAATTCTATATCACTATTTAAATACGGTTAGCTTTGGTGATAATACCTTTGGAATTGAAAGTGCATCCTTAAAATTTTTTAATAAGAAAGCTAAAAACCTAAATACTGAAGAAGCTGCCGTACTCGTCGGAATGCTTAAAGCTACCTATGGGTATAACCCAAGGATATTTCCAAAGAATAGTATAAAACGTAGAAATTTAGTACTGCATGCCATGTATAACAATAAATTTCTAAGTGGCGATCAGAAAGATAGTTTGATCCAAATACCATTAAAACTTGATTATAAAGAATTCAATTATAATGATGGTATTGCTCCGTATTTTAGAGAAGAAGTAAGAAAGCAGCTTACCGAATGGAGTGAAAATCAAAAAGAAAAGGGTAACGATTATAATATTTATACTTCTGGACTAAAAATATATACCACATTAGATTTTCAAATGCAAGTACTTGCAGAAGAGGCAATGAAAGAACATTTATCTGCTTTACAAGAAAGTTTTGAAAAAAGCTATGGCAAAAATGCACCTTGGTATACGGATAAAAAATTGATTGATAAACTCCTTAAAAAAACTACATCTTTTAAAAATCTTAAAACTGCTGAATTATCAGATAAAGAGATTTTAGATTCTTTACATCAAAAAAGAAATATGACACTAATGGAATGGAGTGGTGAAAAAAACGTAAAAGCTTCTATTGCAGATAGTATTCAGCATTATATGAAATTCTTAAATACCGGTTCTTTAGGGATTGATCCTACGACTGGTGCTGTAAAAACATGGATTGGAGGCATCAACTTTAGATACTTCAAGTACGATCATATTTCACAAAGTAAAAGGCAAGTTGGCTCTACTTTTAAACCCATTGTATATACAGCTGCTTTAGAAAAGGGTATTGACCCCTGCTCCTATTTTTCTGCTCAAGAAGTGGCGTATAAAAATTTAAAAAACTGGTCACCAAGCAATTCTGGAAATAAAGAAGAGGCTTACCTTAATTATTCAATGGAGCAAGCCCTAAGCAATAGTGTAAATACAGTTGCAGTGAAAGTTTTAGAGGAAGTAGGTATTCTAGAAGTAATCCGTCAGGCAAATAAAATGGGAATAACGGCAAAGCTCCCCAATCAACCCTCCTTAGCATTAGGCACTGGAGAAATAAAAATCAGTGAACTTGCAGGAGCATATGCTTCTTATGTAAATAAAGGTCAATCTGTTGAGCCTTATGTTATTCAACATATAACAAATAACAGAGATTCGATTTTAGAAGTATTCACTCCTAAAATAGCGGAAAAAGAGGCGTTTTCATCAGAAACCAGAGAAATGATGATAGAAATGATGAAATCCACTATAAACTCTGGAACAGCATCAAGAATACGTGATAGTTATAAATTATCAAATGATATTGCTGGAAAAACCGGAACTACTCAAGATAATAAAGATGCTTGGTTTGTAGGCATCACTCCTAAATTAGTACATATTACCTGGGTTGGTCTTGACAATCATGAATTAGGTTTTAAAAACACAAGTTTAGGGCAAGGCGCAAACGCAGCACTACCTATGTTTGCACTTTTTCTACAGAAATTAAATAAGGATAGCTCTTTTGATGTCATCACAAAAGCAAAATTTAAGCAACCTTCTCCAGAAGTTTTGCGAAAATTGAACTGCGACCCTATTAAAAGAGATGGTTTTTTTAAACGCCTTTTCAAGAATCCAGACAAGAAAAAGACCAAAAAATTTAAGGAAAATTAATCAAAAATCATTTTTAGATTAATATATTTTATGCTGTAACGGTTATTTAAATAATTTATTTTGATATATTTATGATATCATTTTAATATCATAAATTTAAAACTATAACAAGCGAAAAAGACATCAAAGGAATTAATGGCTATTTAATGCTCATAATCATGATCCTCATATTATTTGGAAGTGTTTATAAATTATTAACATCAGAGAATCCCTTGTATGTAAGCGGAATAGTGATTGCTATTTTTTTAATCCCTAGTTTCATGCTAGTAAATCCAAATAGTTCAAGAGTACTCTTACTTTTTGGTAAATATATTGGCACCATAAAAGAAAATGGTTTTCATTGGATTCTGCCTTTCTATTCCAAGAGTAAAATTTCTTTAAGAGCTAGTAATTTTGATAGTGAACGCCTTAAAGTAAATGATAAATTAGGAAACCCTATTATGATTAGTACTATTCTTGTTTGGAAAGTAACTGATACCTACCAAGCTTCATTTGAAGTAGACGATTATAAAAATTTTGTTCGTGTACAAACAGATGCTGCTGTTCGTAAATTGGCAAGTATGTATCCTTATGATAACTTTGCAGATGAAGGCCATACCGAAGACATTACGCTTAGGTCTAGTATAAATGAAGTTAGTATAGCACTTGAAAAAGAAGTGCAAGAGCGATTAGCAATGGCTGGCATAGAGGTTTTAGAAGCAAGAATAGGCTATTTAGCTTACGCACAGGAAATAGATAGCAAGTGCTATGCTTAAACGTCAACAAGCAACAGCAATAGTAGCAGCTAGACATAAAATTGTAGAAGGCGCCGTAAGTATGGTTGAAATGGCTATCGCTGAACTTAGTAAAAAAGGAGTAGTAGATTTAGACGAAGAGCGCAAAGCTGCTATGGTGAGCAATTTAATGGTTGTTTTATGTTCGGATAAAGAAACGACACCAGTTGTAAATACAGGAACTTTAAATCATTAATATCATATGAAAGAATATAAAATTGTTTCACAAAAAGGCAAGTTATTTAAAAATAACGATGCTGAGTTCGAGAAAGAACTGAACGAATATGCAAAACAAGGTTGGAATGTGCTAAACTCCATTTTTAATGCGAGCACCTATACATTAAAAGTGATTCTAGAACGTGATAAAAAATAGATTAATGAAAAAAATTGGTTTCTTTTTAGTTCTTTTACCTATACTTCTCAATGCTCAGACAATTTCCTCTGAAGATATAAGTCTAACAAATAAAGACATTAAAATTCCAGGAACATTAACTTATATAAAAACTGATGCAAAAATACCTTTGGTCATTTTTGTACATGGTTCCGGAAATATTGATCGTAATGGTAATCAAGCGGGTACTCCCATTCAAATAAGCTATATTAAAACACTTGCTGATAGTCTAAACAATAGGGGCATAGCATTCTACAGCTATGATAAACGTACAGCTACCGTTGAAAATAGGGATAAACTAAAAGATATCGCTGTTAGTGACTTCGCAGATGATGCCAAAATTGCCATTCAATATTTTAAAAATGATTCTCGCTTTAATAGCATCAACCTAATAGGACACAGCCAAGGTTCATTGGTTGCAATGTTAGCAATTACAGATGATATAAAGGCGTACATCTCGATTGCAGGAGCTGGAGAGCCCATAGATAAAATTATCATCAAGCAATTAAATACACAAAACCCAGCGCTTGGTAAAACTGCAGAGCAACATATTGAGGAATTAAAACAAACGGATACAATTGTAAATGTGAATCCGTTTTTACTATCACTATTCGCTCCAAACAATCAAAAATTTTTAAAAAAATGGATGTTACTCGATCCACAGGAAGAAATAAAAAAAATAACAATTCCCATTCTACTTATCAATGGGGATACTGATTTACAAGTACAGATTAGTGAAGCTGAAAATTTAAAAAAAGCGCAACCTAATGCCAAACTAATTATTATTCCAAAAATGAATCATGTAATGAAAGTGGTAAATTCATTAGAAGAAAATCAACAAGCCTATAGCGATGAAAAATTTCCCATTTCAAGTACGCTGATTCAAAGCTTATTCGATTTTATCAAATTATAATTATGGCAAAAAAAAAGGCATTTGCATTACGATTAAATGAAGATATGATGAGTGCCATTGAAAAATGGGCTGCAGATGAATTTCGTAGTACCAATGGTCAAATAGAATGGATGTTGATGCAAAGCTTGAAAAAATCAAAAAGGCAACCTAAAAACAAGGAGTAAAATTGCCGATTCTAGTTTTAAGATTTTCTTAACTAAATAAACTCTTAAATTTGGTTACCAACCAAATAACAACAAATGTTAAGATTACTTTGTTCTTGTTTTATTTTCCTTTTTTTGCTCTCCGCTTCTGGTCAAAATGAAGATAAAAAATTTACGGTTAAATTTTATTCAGAAATTCCAGAGATTGATGGTATTTTAGATGAAGAAGTTTGGAATAAAGCGGAGAGTGCTTCCGATTTTCAGCAGTATTTTCCTTTAGATTCCATTCTAGCTAAGCAAGCAACTTACATAAAAATGTATTACGATGGTACTACACTTTTTATTGGTGTAAAAATGGAAACCGCAAGTGATAAATATGTAATACCTTCCTTAAAACGTGATTTTAGAGCAGGTGGCAATGACAATATAAGCCTCTTATTTGATACCTTCAATGATGGTAGTAATGCATTTTTATTTGGAATAAATCCGTATGGAGTTATAAGAGAAGCTCTAATATCTAATGGTGGTGGAGACAGTGGAGGGTTTAGTACCTCTTGGGATGTAAAATGGAAAGGAGAAGCTAAAGTTTTTAATAACTATTATACGGCCGAATTAGCAATTCCACTCACATCTTTCAAATTTAAAGAAGGGGAAACGAAATGGCGTTTTAACAGTTACCGATTTGATACTCAAGAAAATGAAACAAGCACATGGGCACGCATTCCACAAAATCAATCGATTTATAGTCTAGCCTTTATGGGCGAAATGACTTTTGAACAACCCTTAGGAAAATATAGAACTCCAATTGCGATTATCCCTTATGTTAATGTAATATCTCAAAAAGATTTTGAAAGTAATGAAGCTACATCCAACGTAAAAGTAGGTGGAGACGCCAAAATTGCAATAGGAAATGGAATGAATTTAGACATTACTTTGAACCCCGATTTTTCAAATGTTGAAGTCGACAATATTTTCACCAACCTAACCCGATTTGAGATTTCCTTACCTGAAAAAAGGCAATTTTTCGTAGATAACAGTGATTTATTTTCAAGTTTTGGAGGAGGGAGAGATGCAAACCCATTTTTTTCTAGACGCATTGGTATTGCTACAGATAAAGATGACAATTCTATTGAAAATAAAATTATTGGAGGTATTCGATTAAGCGGAAAACTTAGTAATGACTGGCGCTTAGGGTTACTAAATATTCAAACAGAAGAAGACCTGGAGAATGAAATTGCTTCAAACAACAATACAATGATTGCCCTCCAGAAAAAAGTTTTTTCAAGATCCAACATTGGAATGTTTTTTATTAATAGGCAATCATTTAAAGATTATGATTTTGTGGCTCCAGAAGATCAGTACAACAGAGTATTGGGTATTGACTACAACTTAGCCTCTGAAGATAATTCGTGGAATGGTAAATTTTATGCACATAAATCCTTTGAACATAACGGTAATGGAAAAGACCTATCAACAGGTGCTTTTTTAGCATATAACAGTCGAATGTTCAATGCTTTTACCGATTGGGTTTACATTGGTGAAGATTTTAGATCAGATTTAGGATTCATAAGAAGAACTGATATTTTTAAATTTGTAATGGGCATGGAACGAGTTTACTGGCCGGGGAATAGCAGTAGTATAAACAAGCATAGTTTTGAACTATTCCCAATTTTTACGTTAAGCCCATCGCTTAATTTTAAAACTACCGATTACACTATTAAAGGATCTTGGGGCGCTGAATTCAAAAATCAAAGCAGATTAAATGCTGGTATTATGACTAATTTCACCTATCTAATAGATGAATTTGATCCTAGTGGAAAAGATGATGCAATTCCATTACCAGCAGATGTTAACTACACTTTTACCAATGCTTTTGTGGGCTTTAGATCTGATCGTAGGAAAGCTTTCGCCTATTTTATTGAGCAAGCATATGGAGAATTTTTTAATGGAACTCAATTTTCCACAGGAACAGAAATAAGTTTAAGAATTCAACCCAAAGCTACCATCTCCCTAGCTGTAAACTATGACAAAATTACGCTTCCTGCACCCTATTCAAATGCGGAATTCTGGCTTGTAAGCCCTAGTTTTGATTTTACGTTTAGCAAATCTATTTTTTGGTCAACATTGGTACAATACAGTAATCAAAGAGATAATTTAGGGTTTAATTCTAGATTGCAATGGCGATTCGCTCCCTTGTCTGATTTATTTATTGTTTATAATGATAATTACTTTATGAATAGCTTTGAACCTAGAAATAGGTCTATAAATTTAAAACTAACCTATTGGTTAAATATATAATGAAGTTAAGTCTTCATATAAAGTAGTAGCTGTTGTAAATTAGCTGCAATTAGTCTTACATAAAAAATCAAAAACTTGAATTACAAAATATTATGTTCTGATTTAGATGGAACATTACTTTCTACGAAAAGCGATGTATCAGATTTTACCATTTCTGAAGTATCAAGAATAAAAGAAAAAATTAGGGTGATTCTTGTTTCTGCCAGAATGCCAAAGTCTATGACGTATTTGCAAAAAAGACTTGGTATAGAAAACCAAGCCATAATTTGCTATAATGGTGCTTTAGTATTAGATGGAGAAAAAGAATTAGACTCTCAAACCATACCTATTATCATTCTAAAAGAAATATATCAGCTTGCAGAAAAACACGCTATAAAATTGGGCTTGTATTATAAAGATGAATGGTATGTTGAAGTAACTTCAGAACGTGTTGAAAAAGAGATTAACTATACAAAAGCAACTCCTGATTTTAGATCTACAGTGGATACTTTTTACGACTGGAAAACACGAAAAATAACTGGAGCCCATAAAGTAATGTTGATGGGAACAAAAGATACCTGTAATGCCATCTATTCAAAATTACAAGAATTATTTGAAAATGATATCGCTATTTATCGTTCTAATGACACGCTAATAGAATTAGCACCCAAAGCAGTATCAAAGTTATCGGCAATTGAACTTCTTTTGCTTTCAGATGAGTCTTTAGAAAATGTAATTGCTTTTGGCGATAACTATAATGATATAGCTATGCTTAGCCATGTAGGTTGCGGCGTTGCTGTAGCGAATGCACGACAAGAAGTAAAAGCAATTGCTAATTATATTACTACTAAAAATACCAATCATGGTGTTGCTAAATTTATAAAAGAGCATATTATAGTTTGATTATATTTGACAAAACCAGCAAATTTTTAATACATGGATGTACTAACTTTACCAGAACCCTTAATTACAAATGATACTGTTATATTTGGATTACTAGCCCTATGCCTAGGGTTAATATTTTATACTTCTTCTATTAAAACAGGTTTTTGGAATAAATTTTATTCTTTGGTACCAGCAGTACTCATGTGTTATCTATTACCTGCAATTCTTGCATCTACAAATGTTGTGGCCGAAAAGTGGCAAACCTTAAATAGTCTTGGGGAAATTGTCACACATGAATCCAGTTTATATTATGTTGCTAGTCGTTATTTATTACCAGCAGCATTAGTATTAATGACTTTAAGTATTGACCTTAAGGCAATTGCAAATTTAGGTTCAAAAGCATTAATAATGTTTTTAACAGGAACTGTAGGTATAATTATAGGGGGTCCAATTGCCATTTTATTAGTCTCTATTTTTTCTCCCGAAACGGTTGGCGGTAATGATTTTGATGCAATATGGCGAGGATTATCAACCATCGCTGGAAGTTGGATTGGTGGTGGTGCTAACCAAGCTGCTATGTACGAAGTGTTTAAATATACTCCAGAAAAATATGGGGCTATGGTTTTAGTGGATATCGCAGTAGCAAATATTTGGATGGCTGTATTGTTATTTGGCGTAGGAAAAACAGCAAAAATAGACCGTTGGTTGAAAGCAGATACGTCTGCCATTGAAACATTAAAAATAAAAGTCACTGCATTTGCTGAAAAAATAACGCGCGTTCCTACCCTTCAAGATTATATGATGCTATTTGGTTTTGCTTTTACCGCTGTTGGCATATCACATTTTTTCGGAAATACTATAAGTGATTATTTAATAGCAAATGTAACTGCAGTAGCGAACCCAACAAACTTTTTATCATTTCTTGGTTCTAGTTTCTTTTGGATGGTAGTTATTGCAACTATAGTAGGGATACTGCTTTCTTTTACGAAAGCCAAAAATTATGAAGGAGCAGGTGCTAGTAAAATTGGCGGTATGTTCATTTACATTTTAGTAGCCACAATTGGAATGAAAGTAGATATAGCACAAGTTCTAGAAAATCCGGGATTAATTCTAGTTGGATTTATTTGGATAAGCATACATGCCCTATTACTAATTCTTGTGGCTAAATTAATAAAAGCTCCTTATTTTTTCTTGGCTGTTGGAAGTCAAGCAAATGTTGGTGGTGCGGCATCTGCTCCTGTGGTTGCGGCTGAATTTCATTCGTCTTTAACATCAGTAGGTGTGCTATTAGCTGTTTTTGGTTATGTAGTGGGCACAGGCGGCGCCTTACTTTGTGCGTACCTAATGGAAATAGCTTCAAAAGTTTAATATTGTGTATAAAAACTCATACTATCATAAACTAATACCTAGCTGAAACAAAAAAAATATTGATATTTGCCCCTCAAAATTTATACCATGAAGAAGATTCTTTTTTTGTCCGTAGTAGGACTTTTATTTATTTCCTGTGCTGGAGATACCAAAAATACAATGACTGTAAATGGCTCTATTAAAGGCTTAAAAAAAGGGACCTTATACTTACAGCAGCTGCAAGATACAATTCTAAAGAATATTGATTCTTTAGAGATTAAAGGTAATGGTGATTTTAGCTTTAAAACAGAAGTAGCAAGTCCTGATATTTACTATTTATACCTTGTAAAAAATGATAATAATGATATTAATGATAGAATTACCTTTTTTGGAGAGCCAGGAAATATAACTGTTGAAACCTCTTGGGATTCTTTTGATTTTGCGGCAACAGTAAAAGGTTCTGCAACTAATGATAAATTTGAAGAATATAAAAAGGGAATGTCTCGTTACAATGCTAGAAATTTAGAATTGTTACAAGCAAGATTTGACCCGAATCTTAAAAAAGATTCATTGACTATTGACTCTTTAATAAAATTAGAGGATAAAAACATATACCGTAGCTATGCTTATGCGCTAAACTTTGCGCTAAACAATAAAGATTCTTATGTTGCCCCCTATATAGCAGTAGTCGAAGTAGCGAATGCAAATGTAAAATACTTAGATTCTATTCATAAAATGTTAACTCCAGAAGTTGCCAGTTCTAAATATGGTATGCAATTAAAAAAGCATCTTGAAGAAGTAAAAAAGGAGTAAAAAAAGCATGCAAAACAAAAAAAACATCCATATATGGATGTTTTTTTGTTTTAATTATAATTAGAATTTATCCTAATTTATTAAGTTTTTCAACTAAACCAGTAGCTTTCTCTTCTAATTCTAGTTTCACACCTTTAAGGTGCTTACTTCTACTTTCTACTTTTTTCATATTTACTTTTGCAATTAAATCATCAAAAGTACTTATCGCTTCATCAATAAGGCTAGAACCTTCTTTAGAACTATTTTTACCATTAGATGCTTCCCAAAAATATACCGCTTCAATTATATCGCCTAAAACGTAATTTATATCTTTTTTTAAATCTTGAATACTTGCCATTGTTACTAATTTTATTTTTGCAAAAGTAATCTTTTTAATGTAAAAAAATCTTATAAGAACTATTTTTAAATAGTTACCTCTAAAAGTGTTGCTTTGTTGGTTTTTAGTGTTATTTGTTTAGAGTTTGCGGGTACAAGAACAGTTTCGCCTTTTTTAATTGTAGCCTCACCAGAATCATTAACCACTGTGGCACTACCAGAAACACACATGTAAATAGTAAATGAATCTCTATTTGAAATATCTTGCTTGAAATTTTCAGATAAATTTATATAGTTGGTTTTAAAATATGGGCAATCAACCATTGTATTTACAGCATTATTTTCTTTGCTGTATTTTACTATAAAATCATCTTTTTGTTGATAATCCATGGCATCTACTGCCATATCTGTATGCAACTCACGCAGATTGCCTTCTTTATCTTTTCTGTTAAAATCAAAAACACGATAGGTAACATCAGAGGTTTGTTGAATTTCAGCTAATACCACTCCAGCTCCTATAGCATGTATTTTACCTGTATTGATAAAAAAAGTATCCCCTTCTTTTACCTTTTCATAATTCAGTAAATCTAATAGCGTATCATTTTCGATACTTTTTTGATACTCCTCTTTAGTGACATTCTTATTGAAACCTACAATTAGGTCTGCATCTTTATCAGCATCCATGATATACCACATTTCGGTTTTTCCAAAAGAATTATGGCGCTCTTTTGCTAATTTATCATTAGGGTGTAATTGAATCGATAAATCTTGCTTAGCATCAATAAACTTAATCAATATTGGAAACTCTTTACCAAAACGCGCCACAACACTTTTACCTAAAAGTGCTTCTGAATTAGCATCTATCAAATCTTGTAAAGTCGAACCTGCCAAATCACCATTGGAAACCACAGAAATATCACCTTTTACCGTTGATATTTCCCAACTTTCTCCCGTGATATCACTTTCAATTGGTTTTCCGAAAATATCGCCTAATTTACGACCACCCCAAAGGCGTTCTTTTAATATTGGATTAAATTTTAATGGGTACATTTTGATTATTTATTTATTATTATTTATCCTGAATAGGTTACGAAATTTCTTGGTGTCTCGTATAAAACAACTTCTAACTCATTTTCACTGGCTATATGAGGGCGAAGTTTATTCCATATGACTACTGCTATATTTTCTGCTGTAGGATTTAAAGTCTTGAATTCGGGAACTTCAATATTAAGATTTTTGTGATCAAAAGCATTTTCAATCTCACTTTTTATGAGGCCTTTTAAAATTTTAACATCAATTACAAAGCCTGTTTCTTGATCTATTTCTCCCGTAACACTTACAATAAGCTCATAATTATGTCCATGAAAATTAGGATTGTTACATAGACCAAAAATTGTATCGTTTTTTTCAAAATCCCAATCTGCTCTGTATAATCTATGTGCAGCATTAAAATGCGCCTTTCTACTTACTTTAACTCTCATAACAAAAATTTATTTTCAGTTATATGGCTATAGAATTTCTCGAAAATAATCTTGAACCAAGCAGTATAATTGTCTGGATGTTGTGAAATATCGATTTTAATAGCCTCAGGTTTCATCCATTTCCAATCTGCAACCTCCTCCATATTTATAATTGGATTTTTAGTATAGCTACCTATCATCACATGATCGAGCTCGTGCTCCGTTAGTCCATTATCAAAAGGAGCTTTGTATATAAAAGAAAAAAGTTCTTCTAGTTCCGTAACAAAACCCATTTCTTCTTGCAATCTTCTTTTACCAGCATCAATATTAGATTCACCTACGCGTTGATGACTGCAACAGGTATTGGTCCATAACAATGGAGAATGATACTTATGTGCCGCTCTTTGCTGCAACATGGTTTCTCCTTTATTGTTCATTACAAAAACGGAAAACGCACGATGTAATACCGCTTTTTCATGTGCCTCCATTTTTGCCATAGTACCAATTTGCTCATTGAGCTCATTGACGAGTATTACATGTTCTTCTCTCAATCTTAATTTTCTTTATTTCATAGCAAGTGTGTGATTAGAAAACCACCACATGTACAAAAATAACACCTTTAAATGATTTATAAAGTTTAAGTGAATCGAAAATAAACAAATGAAAGAAAAGTAAGCATTTCATTAGACTTAAATAAAGCCATAATTGTAGTTGAACTCACAGCGACACGTATATACTATCGAGAAAGATTATAAAAAATAATGCGATTTTTATTAAAAGAATCTCGGAGATTTAAGATTCCCTTTTGAGCTAATAAAATCATATCTTAAAATAATTTCAAAAGAACCATCATTAAAAATAGCACTCCCAAGTGCTGTAGTCTCCCTATCGTAAGCCATACCTATAAGAAATTCGTCCGAAATATTAAACCCAAACATTGCACTAACGGCTGCATTCCATCTGTACCCTGCTCCAACAATAAACTTTTCATTAAACATAAAGTTTGCTGAAACATCTACTTGTAAAGGAGCGCCCTGTACCATTTTTGTTAAGAGTGTAGGCTTAAATTTTAAGTCACGTTTTACATCCCACACATATCCTGTTATGAAATAAAAATTCATTTGTTCTTTTGCCGTAGATAAAGAAGATTCATTAAAGTGCGTAGTTTCTAAAAATCTTGGAACGGATAAACCCGCATAAAATTTATCGGTATGATAATATACCCCTGCTCCTATATTTGGAGATAATCTATTGTCTATATCTTGTTCTAAGGTCTGATCAGCCGCATATTGATTAAGTTCTGAAAACCTAATATCTAATAAATTTATACTTCCTTTTAGTCCAAAACTCAATTTAGCATCTCTTGAAGTTTTAATTGTATATGAAAAATCAACATCAAAATTAGTCTCGGATGTAGGACCTATTTTATCATTCACAATAGATACCCCTAAACCAACACCTTTATAACCTAAAGGCGAGTGTACGTTTAAAGTTTGGGTAGTTGGTGCTCCATCTATCCCTAACCATTGCGATCTATGTAAAGCGGCAATACTCATATGACCCCTTGACCCTGCATACGCTGGGTTCACACTTACAGTATTATACATATACTGCGTATACTGAGCATCCTGTTGTCCTTTAATTGTATTCGTATGAAACATACCTATACTACATAACAATGGTAAAATCCAATTAAAAAAGGCATTATGATGATTTAGGGTTTTCATGTATACTATCTATTTATGTATATGTATCCTGACTTTGATTTCATATTATTTGTTACATCCTGATAATCCAAAATATAAAAATAAGTACCTACAGGAAGTTTATTTTCTTTATTTATTGTTACTCTGCCATTTGATGTTCCATCAAAAACGTTTCCTTGTGTATTATATGCTTTCGTAACAAAGACTAGTACTCCCCATCTATTGTATATTTTAATGGTATTGTTCGGAAAGTTTTCTAATCCAGCAATAGTTAACACATCATGAATACCATCACCATTTGGTGTTATAACATTAAACACCTCTACTTCATCCACATTAGCAACCACTAAATCTGGATCTAAATAATTAGGAATTCCATTCCCATCGGTATCATCATTAGCATAATTCCCATCTAAATCCACGTCTTCATCTATAGTTGCTATACCATCGTCATCATCATCGGTATCTCTATAATCAGATTCATCATCACCATCTGTATTAGGCAAATCTGTGATAGGATCATTAATTTCGTCATTAACATCAATATCAATAGTAGTCTCCCCTTCATAACCGTCATCTAAACCATCATTGTCCTTATCGGATCCAATAAAAACAACATCAGGAATACCATCATGATCGTAATCATGAGCTTCTATATAATCCGGTACATTATCATTATCACTATCGTCATCTAAATAATCAGGTAAATCTTCATCATCGGTGTTTACTGGAATAATACCCAGATTTCCATTTTGTTCGTAAGCATCATCTAAACCATTTGCATTTAAATCTTCTCCACTTGGTGCTATATAATCTGCTGTAGTTTGTGCTTCAACATTATCTGGAATACCATCATCGTCACTATCAATATCTAAATAATCAGGTATCCCATCAGCATCAGAGTCCGTTGCTGCAGTTGCAGGGTTATTATCACCATCTGTATTCAAGTCTTCCCAAGTATCTAAAATACCATCATTATCGCTATCTAAATCTTGAGTAGCCGTAACTACTACAGTTACTGTTGAAGTACTACAATTTCCTAGCGTATCGCATACCGTATAATCAAAAGTATCAGTGCCAATAAAATCAGTATTTGGCGTATAGGTTACCACATCATCTGACGGATTATTTGGTGTACCATTATCATCAATAACTACTCTACCATTAACAGGTGCAGTTGTTGTAAAAGTACCAACAATTGGTAAATCATTATCATTTAATTGCCAATTATTTATAACAATATCCTGGTTTATATCTGTTGAAACTACATCGTCATTGGTATCCAAAATAGGAAGCACATCAACAACTACAGTTGCAGTACTACAATCTCCGAACGAATTACAAACGGTATACGTAAAAGTATCTGGTCCATTATAATCTGCATTCGGTGTATAGGTTAGTATATCATCTGACGGATCATTTGGCGTACCATTGTCATCGATAATTACCGTCCCATTAGCTGGATTTGACGTTGTTAAGGTCCCAGAAATAGGTAAGTCGGTATCGTTAGCCAAAACATCGATAATAACAAATGAATCTTCATCTACTGTTGCAACATCGTCAACTAAGGTACTAGACTGGCTCATACAAACTACAGTAAACGATGGTAAATTTTTAGCATTACCAGCTTTCACTAGGGTGGCTATATACTTTTCTACAGTTTGAGTAGCCAATACCATGGGTCGCTGCTGATCACCACTAAGTGTCGGACTCCAACTAATGGTTGCTCCTGATGGCACATTAGCAGAAACATCCAATGTCACCTCATTATTTGGCGTTGTACAATCTGTTAAAATAAAATAGCTGGTTGCATTCTTGCCACATGCAGTACCATCATAGGTTGCGAAATATATTCCAGGCTGACTTACTTCATAGAAAAAGTCTGTACTAAGAATCGTATTTGTATCCTGTGCTTCGTACCATTTATAATTGTTTTCGTCAGTACTATTGGGTGCTTGTAATAAATACTGAGCACTTGCTATATTGGAACAAAAAAGTCCAATGAGTATCGCGAATAAAAATTTATATGTGTTGTTTGCTTTCAAACTATTGTCTTCTATTTATTCGCTTAAATTATTTTACTACAAATACTACGTTGATTAATGAATTGTAATCTGTTGGTAAATTTTCTACTTCAATTGTAAGAACACCACTTGCATCAATAGACATAAAATTAGGGTCTCCTGAATCAGTTTCAAATACCGCTGGATCTGCATAAGTAACATAATAATATAGTTCTGTTGCCGTATAAGTTGGGATTGCAGATGGTGCACCTGCACTTCCAACCGTTGGCGTACTAAATTGATTTACATATTGTTGATATAAATCAATTGTTTTGATTCCTGTTGAAGAAGCATCTACCGCTATTGATGGTGGATAGAAAATTCTAGCCGCCTTAGAAGTAATAGGTGCAATTGCTTCAATAACTTCTTGTACTGTTGTTTCTAAAGTTGGAGAAGCTTCTCCACCCTCATCTACATCAATTGGTGTATCTAATAATACTTCGTTATCTTTTTGATCATCTGTTCCTATTGCACTTAATGGAACATCTAAGTCTCCTCCATTATCAGTAATACGAAGCACATCTTCTGTACCATTATTGGCAATAGCAAAAGCTGTGTTGTACTCGTTACCTATATCTTTATCTAAATCTAACGCTGCACTTGCATTTACCGCAGATGT
>TARA_R110002050_G_scaffold300451_1_pt1 | contig 48432 bp, 38 predicted proteins | sample TARA_R110002050 | Tara Oceans TARA_R110002050 (sample SAMEA4396988) | marine metagenome | biome: Polar Biome; feature: [DCM] deep chlorophyll maximum layer (ENVO:01000326); material: water (ENVO:00002006), including particulate matter (ENVO:01000060) such as... | depth 25 m
GAAAAATGATATATCAAATTTAATCAAAATAAACAGCTCCTAAAGTCATTTAACGAGTTCTTCATCACATTTTTAGAATTAGTATATCTGTGTTAATGAATTGATTTTGTACACTTGCTTTGTTATAATCACATTCACCCACCGCAGGTGACTCAATTTGTCCGCCCTATCCAAAGCCAAACATTATTAAAATTCTGTGATTAATCTTAAAAAATAATTTAGGTTTTCTCTCTGATTGCACATAAAACGATTATCTTTGTTTAGAATCATTCTAAATAATAAATTAAATGATAATCAAAAAGCTAAAATATATATTTTTTCTAATATGCCTTTTAATCTCTCTTAACCCTAATAAAGTCTCAGCAAAAAATGACAATAAGAACGAAGTAGAAACAATCATCCATTTGCTGGATCATATGTACAAGGATTATCCTTTGGTAATAAAAGATAGGATTGTATTAAATAAAAGTGAATATGTGGAAATGCAAGAATTCAGCAAAATAGTATACAATTTAACAGAAAAAATCACCTTTCCCACCAAAGAAAAAACACTCTTGTTAGCCCATATATTGGACTTACAAATGCTTATACAAAACAAAGCACCTTTTTTAAAAATAGACTCCAACATTAAATTTCTAAAAAAAGAAATCATAAAAAATAGAGGTTATAAAACTACAACTGCCGTTGGGGCGAATACTAATGGTGACCAGAAGTTCTCTACTCAGATAGAAAGTTCATCCGGAAATTCCTTAAAAATAGCATCTGATTATTTAATCAGCTCATTAAAGAACTATAAAAAAGGTAAAAATAGAGCTGCCCGTCAACATGCACTTGATGCCTATCTGGATGGCATTGAACCAACAGAAGCTAGTTTAAAAACTTACGCGCCAGCGTTTTCATCAAAACTTGAACAACAAATGTTACAAGTACGGCAAACCATAGAACAGAACAAAAGTGTTTTTGAAGTAGAAAATGAGATTAACAGGGCCCTCGCACTAATTGTTGAAGCCAACCAAGTTATGGGAAATAGTAGCCTAAGCTATTGGCTAACTTTCATATTATCGGCATCTATATTGTTACGAGAAGGCTTAGAGGCTTTTTTAATTATTGTTTTAATTCTTGCGCTTATCCAAACATCGGGAGTAAAGAAAGCGAAAACATGGATTCATGGCGGCTGGATGGTGGCTGTTGCTATGGGAGCTGCTGGATGGTTTTTATCTGGCTGGTTAATAAATATTAGCGGTCAAAGCCGAGAAATTATGGAGGGCCTCATTTCTTTATTCGCCGTTATAATATTATCTTTTGTAGGATTTTGGTTGCATAACAATTCACATGCAGAAAAATGGAAAATATTTGTGGAAGAAAAAATTGGAAAACAACTCCAAAAAGAAAAAATGTTTGGCTTGGCCGTTTTCTCATTTGTGGTTGTTTTTAGGGAAGCATTTGAATCAATACTATTTTTACAGGCCATAAATCTAGAAACAATACCATTGAACAAATCGGCTATAGGATTTGGGGTTCTTGCCGCATTTGGACTCATTGCTTTGTTGGGGTTTTTGTTCCTGCGATACTCAAAAAAAATACCGGTACGTCAATTATTCCTCTACTCTTCTTTGGGGATTTCATTATTGGCTGTAATCCTTTTAGGAAAAGGAATTCATTCCATTCAGGAGTCAGGTTGGATTTCCATAACAAAATCCCCAATTTTTGTACATGTGGATTGGTTGGGTATATACCCAACGATTGAAACGATTGTTTCACAGCTGATATTTTTTGCCGTCCTATTGGCTCTATATTATTCAGCTAGCCATATGTGGAAATCACATTCAAATTCCAACCCTTAAACTAAATTTAGAAAAAGGCAACACAAGAACAATCATAAACTTTAGAGCAAATTCATTCCAAAGGAAAAATATATGGATAATTTAACCGATACCTTTTGGGAATAATGGATAACATATACAATTCACTATTGCAGAAAATGGTTAGGAACAAATTATTGAAACCTATATTGGTGAATATCGAAATGAAAATGACATGTTCAAAGGTTCCATTTGTGAAGTGGCAACCTAATAAAACAAAGGTTGAAATTGGTGGTGATTAATTCTGTCAATCAACAATGCCTCAAAAAGGTTTTTATCCCAATTTCTTGCAAGTTGAATACCTGCGAACCCGCCACCTACTATAATTATTTTTTTCTTATTCATTTGCAGAAATAAGCAATTAATCGCAAAATTTATTGATCTTGAATTTTATTGGGTTTACTAATTTGCTTCATTAGGTCGTCATTATAATCGCCTTTTACATTAATTTCTGCTGCGGCACCAAATAAAAATGCATTAATTAAATTATGGTCTAAATATAAATATGTTCCGGCTCCCTGAATTTATAAATCATAACAACTGCTGAACCTCCCACAACCGACCATGTTTCATAGTTAGTAACAGGTTTAATACTGAAAGAACCTCCTTGCCAAAGTAAGTCAGCTTGTCCTCCAATTAAATGTATTCGAGTATCTCTGTTGGCTTCGGAAGTAACAAATAGAACTTTATCTCCTACATTAGCAGTTAGGGCATTTTTTCCTGTTAATGAACCTACTGAACCATTAAACACAATATGTGACAGAGTTAATGTTTTTAAAACTCCCATCATATCAAAAAAACCTTCTCCCGGTGTTTTGTATTCCTTATAATTACCATCTTTATCTTTTGGTATGTAATAATCTTGTTCGGCTACATAATATGCTTTATCAAATGTAATGGGATTTCCATTTTCATCTGTTAGTCCTTTTCTAGGAAGTACCATAATTGCTCCGTTCATTCCAGATACAACATGCAATGGTACCATAATACCACCAGGTGCACAATGATAAACAAAAACACCCGGTTTAATTGCTTTAAATCTAAATGTGACTTGTTGCCCAGGAGAAACTACAGAAATAGATCCACCTCCTAAACCACCCGTAGCAGCATGGAAATCAATATTATGGGTTAATGTATTTGTTTTAGGGTTTACAATAGTAACTTGAACATAATCATTTTGATGCACAACAATAAGTGGCCCTGGTACAGAACCATTATACGTTAATGCCCATATTTTTGCATCGGGGTCAACCTGTAATAATTTCTCTTGAACCACCAATCTTACTTCTACAATTTTAGGAGCACCCGTATCTACTTGATTAAATTTTGGTAAAAAAGGAGGGGTTACTAGTGTTTCTTTTACATGCTCAAGATTATCAGCATTTTCTGATGAAGATTCATCAAAAACAGATGTTTTATTTTTATTAGAAGAAATTATCGAATTGCAAGCACTTAATAATAAGGCGACAACCAAAATTATAAATTTATTTATCGTATATAATCTATTTGATGTTGTTTTTAATTTTTAATAAATTTGCGTATGAATATGACTTCATGTGAATATGACTTAGTGCTTTTATTCTTTTTAAATCTGACATATCATAGACAGATATTATAAGAATGTTTGATAATTACCTTTTTATAAAAGCTAATTTGTTATTTATGTTATTTGACAAATCGAGTAAAGAAGTTGTCTCTAGCATTTCTTTTAGATCTTCCCTTATGTGTTTAAATTTAAAATGTACTGAACAAGGCATAATTTCGGAACAATTGTCAAATCCCAAACCACAATTTTTATAAATGGAGTCACCGTCAATTAAATCTACAATATGGCTTATCATAATTTTATCCAACTGGTCTTTTTTTATTTCAAAACCACCTGTGGCTCCTTTTATGGAATCTATAATGTTACTTTTTGTTAATTTTTGCAACACCTTTGCTGTAAAAGCAATCGGAGAATCAATCTCTGTGGCAATTTCATTTAAGTTGACTCTTATGTTCTCTTGTGATCTAACGGCAATAAATATTGTGGCCTTTATACCATATTGACAAGCTTTAGAAAACATATATATAATTTTTAAGTAAATATAGTAAAATATTTTATATCGGATAAATTTATCTGATTTAAAATATTTATAAGCGATTCACTAACAAATCCCTCAAAACAACAGCATGATTTATCTTGGGATTTTTTGCTCCGTATAACAATGTTATGTCATTCATTTTAGCAATGGTTCTCAATCTGTTTAATTCTTCTTCCTTGGCCATTAATTCCTCTCGATACAGTCGGGTAAATTCATCAAAGCGCTCAGCCTTATGATCAAACCATTTTCTTAGCTCTGTCGAGGGGGCAATTTCTTTATTCCATTCATCAAGATTTGCGTCTTTTTTAGAAATCCCACGAGGCCATAGCCTATCTACCAATACCCTGTAACCATCTTTATCCGATGGTTCATCGTATATCCTTTTTATGCCAATTGTATACATCGCCTACGTTTAATTTGGCTTATCTTTCTGTGTTATTTGTGTTGACTTAAATTCATCCTTTAACAGCTCTTCATCTCGAAATTCCTCTCTCACTTCACTGCTATGCGCATAGCAAACCGGAGAAGACGGTTCCCGTTGTTCTTCTTGTTTCCTTTTAGGCTGCAAGGGTCGCAGTGTAATTTCATCAATGAGCATATTGTCTGGCGTTTCTAAAATATGAATGATGAAAGCAGCGATGTCATCAGGCTGCAACATATTACTATGCGGTTCAATACCTGATTGTTCAAAAAAGTTCGTCTCAATACTTACCGGATTCACACAAGTTACTTTAATATTATAGGTGCGCAATTCTTTAAACAAAGCTTCGCTAAACCCCTGCATACCATATTTAGTTGCACAATAGGCAGCACTTTCTGCCCTCGTGGTTTTGCCCAATATAGAACCTATGTTGATAATATGACACGAAGTAGTGTTCATTTTCATAAATGGAACTACGTTCGAAGTTATGTAGAAAGTTCCGTTTAGATTCGTATTGATCATATCGTGCCAATGTTGCAATGGAAGCTCGTCTATTTTACTAAAATAGCCGGCTCCGGCATTATTGATTAGAATATTAGGAATATGGTCATCAGAAAACGTTTTTTTTACCCAAGTAGCAATAGCTTTTTGGTCGGTAATATCCATCTTAACTGGAACAAATGTTTTGCCCATCTGCTTTTGAAGTGCCTCAAGTTTATCTAAATTGCGTGCAAGACCGTAAACTATAGCACCTTTGCCAACCAAAGCACTCGCTAAAGCGGCGCCCAATCCACCGCTGGCACCTGTTACCACGGCAATCTTTTGATTAATTTTCATTTGATAATTTTTCTAAAATGTTAAATGACAATTCCATCAAGGTTCATAAGATCCTGGAACAGTCCTAAATGAAATGGCCAAACGATTCCATCCATTAATTGCTATAATCGCCATGGTCAAGGCAACCAATTCTGCTTCATTAAAATGTTTACGAACTGAATGGTATAAAGCATCTGGTACGTCATTTTCTGAAATTAAAGTAAGTGATTCGGTCCATTCCAATGCAGCACGCTCTTTATCTGTATAAAATGGCGTTTCCCGCCAAGCATTTAAAGCATAAAGCCGTTGTTCGGTTTCTCCAGCCTTTCGGGCATCTTTGGTGTGCATATCCAAACAATAGGCACAACCATTTATTTGGGAAGCTCGTGTTTTCACCAATTCATAAAGTGGGCGTTCGAGCCCCGAACCGTGAACATATTTTTCAAGTTCCAACATTGCTTTTAAAGCATTTGGAGCTATTTTTGCGTAGTTTAATCGTTGTTCCATCATCTTACGTTTATAAAATTTAGGAATGTTTTTCCATTTCATCCATTGCAAGCGTAGCATGAGCATAAGCCGCACCTGCTCGCATTTCGGCAGCTACCCATATCGCCTCCATAATTTCTTCTTTACTTGCATTTTTTCGCATAGCCTGTTTAGTATGTGCTTTTATGCAATAGGGGCATTGCGTTACATGCGCCACGGCAACAGCTATTAATTGTTTTGTTTTTTCGTCGAGTGCACCTGCTTCAAATACGGTTTTACTAAAATTGCGCCAAGCTGCTATATTTTTTGGTGCTAAAGCCGCTTTTTTATCTGCCAATTCTTTGGTGGTTACTGGATATAAATCTTGATTTTCCATAATCTAATATTTTAATTAATCATTTTATTTTTCTAAAAATTGTCTCAAAACATATTGAAGAATGCCTCCGTTGCGATAGTATTCAATTTCAATTAATGAATCCAAACGAGCAATGACTCCAAATTTGATTTCTTTTCCATCTTCTGTTTTGGCAGTGATCTGAATTTCCTTCAATGGTTTGATGTCGTTTGCAATTCCAGTAATCGAAAAGGATTCTTTTCCGGTTAATCCAAAACTTTCTGCGGTTTCTCCGTCTTTATATTGAAGTGGCAAAACGCCCAAACCAACTAAATTGCTTCTGTGAATGCGCTCATAACTTTCTGCCAACACGGCTTTTATTCCTAATAAAAAAGTGCCTTTTGCCGCCCAGTCTCGTGAAGATCCGCTACCGTATTCTTTTCCTGTTAAAACTATTAAAGGCGTTTCTTCTTCTTTGTATTTCACGGATGCGTCGTAAACCGACATCTCTTTTCCAGTGGGCAAATGAGAAGTATAACCCCCTTCTTTCTGAGCTAATTTATTTTTGATTCTTACATTTGCAAACGTACCGCGTACCATCACTTCATCATTTCCTCGACGAGATCCATAAGAATTGAAATTCTTTTTTTCAACACCCTTGCTCAATAAATATTTTCCAGCTGCTGAATGCTCGTTGAACGCACCAGCAGGAGAAATGTGATCGGTTGTTACGCTATCGCCTAAAACCAATAAAGCTCTGGCATTTTGAATATCTTTCAACGGTTCAGGCTGATCTGAAATATTGTGGAAGAATGGAATTTCTTTGATATAAGTCGAGTCTTTATCCCATTCATATAATTTACCTGTTGGCACTTCGAGGTTTCTCCAAATTTCGTTGCCTTCAAAAATTTCACCGTAGTTTTTTGCGAAATCTTTTGGAGACAATACACGACTTAATATGTCATTTATTTCATCATCTGTAGGCCAAATTTCTTTTAGAAAAACAGGTTCCTGATTAGAGTCATAACTCAAAGGTTCGTTGATCAAATCAATGTCCACACGACCAGCTATTGCATAAGCAACCACAAGCATTGGCGACATCAAAAAGTTCATTTTTACTTGAGGATGAATTCTGGCTTCAAAATTTCGATTGCCTGAAAGTACAGATGTCACGATCAAGTTATAGTTGTCCACCGCTTTTGAGATTTTGGGAGATAATGGTCCAGAATTTCCAATGCAAGACGTGCATCCATAGCCAACTAAATGGAACTGAAGCGCTTCCAAATCTTTCATCAGATCTGCTTTTTCAAGATAGTCGGTCACTACTTTTGAACCGGGAGCCAGCGACGTTTTTACCCAAGGCTTTACATCGATTCCGTGCTCCCTTGCTTTTCGAGCAACTAGTCCAGCTCCTATCATTACAAAAGGATTTGAAGTGTTGGTGCAAGACGTGATGGCGGCAATGGCGACTGCGCCATCAGAAAGCATGAATTTTTCCTGCCCACGGGTTATCCATACTGTTTGTAATCCATTTTTTTCTTTTGCTTCTATTATCGCATTTAGTGGTTTCTTTCCTGGTTTAGGAACTGGTAAATCTCCACCTTCGCTATCAAATCGAGTAATGGATTTTTCGATTTCACGGTCTTCCTGTGTTATGTACTTTCTATTAAAAGAGGTATCCAACAAATCAATAAACTTATTTTTAAAGTCTTTTAAAAGTATTTTATCCTGAGGTCGTTTTGGTCCAGCAACAGTCGGCTGTATAGTAGAAAGATCTAATTCCAATACGCTTGTGTAGGTTATTTTATCTTCGTGCTCACGCCAAAGCATGTTGGCTTTACAGTATGTTTCTACCAAATCGATTTGCGCCTCGGAGCGATTACTTTTTCGCATATACTCCAACGTTTTATCGTCGATAGGGAAGTAAGTAATCGTGCATCCGAACTCTGGAGACATGTTTCCAATGGTTGCTCTGTCCGGCACCGAAAGGTTGGATAAACCAGGACCAAAGACTTCCACAAACTTTCCAACTACTCCAAATTTTCGAAGTAGATTGGCAATGGTTAAAACCAAATCCGTCGCCGTTGAGCCCAGAGGAAGTTTGCCAGTCAATTTTAAACCTATAACTTCTGGCATAATAAAATAGAGCGGTTGACCAAGAATGGCCGCTTCTGCTTCGATGCCACCAACTCCCCAAGCAACAACGCCAATACCATTTACCATTGGCGTATGACTATCCGTTCCAACCAAAGTATCAGGGAAAACTTCTCCGTTTCTTTCGATTACTCCTTTGGAGAGGTATTCCAAGTTTATTTGATGGCAAATTCCCATTCCAGGCGGCACCACACTAAAATTATTGAAAGAGTTTTGCGCCCATTTTAGAAATTGATACCGTTCTTTATTGCGTTTGTATTCCTCATCCATATTTCGCGAATAAGAATATTCCGTACCAAAATAATCGACTTGTACCGAATGATCGATTATTAAATCAACAGGCACAAGCGGATTGATAGCATCTGGATTTTTACCTTTTCTGGCCACTTCAGCACGAAGCGCAGCAATGTCAACAACAGCGGGAACACCAGTAAAATCCTGCATTAAAACACGGGCCGGTTTAAACGGAATATCTTTATCCGTTCCTTTGGGTTTCCAATGTAAAAGCGTTTCAATGTTTTCTTTGGTTACCGCAAAATCATCGTAATTACGCAAGGCATTTTCTAATAAGATCCGGATAGAAAAAGGTAATTTATGAATTTTATGCCCTTGCTTTTCAAGTTCTGAAAGACTATAATAAATAAAACCACCGTTTTTTGTAGTTAATGTTTTTTTAATTTGGTATGGAATTTTGGCCATTGCTGAAATATTTAAAAGATTATTAACAAGAAATAAGCTCATTTTATTCAGAGAAAAGAAAATATCTGAAAATATAAAGCACTATTTATTTTAGACTTAAAGTTAATTAATCATTTATAAAAAGGATTAATTTGTCCGTTAAATAATTCTTAACAATAATTTTAATAAGCTAGCCGTTTAAAAACTCTTTGCCCTCTTCAGAAATCAAACTAGCATCCCATGGTGGTTCAAAAATGAGATTAACATTAATTTTATAATCGGGAAAAGATTGTTGCATGGCTTGCGTAGTAGCATCTACAATGGATTCGCCCATTGGACAGAATTGGGTAGTCAATGTCATCGTGACAATAATGTCTTTATTTTCCTCATTAAAATCTATTTGATAGACCAATCCTAAATCAACGATGTTCAACCCAATTTCTGGGTCAATTACTTCGTATAAGCCAACCAAGGCAATTTTATTCTTATCTATATTATTTGTTTTTACGTTCATTTTAATTTTGCTTTATGAAATAAAATTTTAAACACATTTAAGTTATAAAGTATTGCGGTAACAAGTAAAAAAATAGCACCTACTTTTAGCATAAGTACATCTGTTTTAATGATCCCCCAGCCAAAAATTACAAATCCCACTACATAAGACACAACTGTCACTGTAAAAATAGGTGTACTAAAAAGCTCTTTAGGGTTCGGAGTTTTTCCTAAACCCGCAATGTTGTGATATACTTTGTTCCAAATAATGAAGGGAAGCGTTTTAAAGGTCATTCCTAAAATAATAGCCGTTATCCAACCAAAAAAAATAGTGAATCCGTAAAACAAAACAAATTTCAAATTACTGATGGAAGTAAGTGTTGCAATTATCCCTACTAAAACAATTAAAGGAATGACCATGAACGCAACGGATAATATAGAGGTTTTAACCTGTTCATCCACTTTCTTTCTAATACGTTTAATGTGAGATTGTTGTATATAATACCCAAAGAGTATTACACCTGAACCGATAAGAATTATTGGAATAAAGTATAGCTGTGATTTAAATGATAAAAGAAAAATAGTAATAAAGCTTATCAATCCGATATTAATCAGCGCATAAACCCACCACAATAATTTTTTATTTTCATATTTGGAAATAAGGAACATGGGTATCAACCTTGACCCCACACCTATTATCATTAACAAAAACCATCCGATAATCCCCATATGAGCATGAAAAGTGAGATAATGCAATGAATCTTGTGAAAGAATAGTATGTGTAAAATTATAAACCAACAACCATCCTAACCCAGTAGTTAGTAACAGCCAAAAGGTGGCAGTAATAGCAAATATGGCGTGTACATTTTCTTTTTTACTTTTAAATATACTAAGCAGCAGATTAATGATATAACTGATAACAGCAAGGTTGATAAGAATAGCTCCGATTTGTGCTATCATACCCATATTAAATTCATAAAAAGAAAAAATCAATAAAGGAATACCAATGGCAGCAAAGAAAAATGAAGAATAAGCCAACAAATTACTGTGTAATTTACCTTCAATCAATACTGGAAATAACTGATGACTTGCTCCTAAGATAATCATAGTGCCCCATCCTAAAGCCATTATGTGCGTAATAGCCAAGGTGTGAGGGTTAAAATAATGTTGAGTGAATGCAACGGAGTTCTTAAAGATTAAAATAGTTGCCAGTAAAAATGATAATGCCGCATAGCCATAAAATGGGAGTACTACTTTATACGAAGTATTTTTAATGGGGCTATTACTGCCAGCTATAAACATATCAATTCTTAAATATTAAAAGAAGAACATTACCATCACTGATTTCCTTGATACGATAATCGAATTTTTTATCAGACAGTTCTGGCAGCAAAAAAACAGGAATCCTTTTATGATGCACGTACAATGCATGATCTACAGGCAATTTGTCGAGCTCAGATAAAATGGTGAGCATGGGCTGCGGCATCTCCAATTCCCGTACATCAACTGAAACTAATTTGTTGCTAAATCTATTCATTACTTCTTCCCATCCCTTGTTTACATTTGCTTCGGGTTCTACAGAAACAGCTTCTTTATCCGTTTGTTTATAAAAATAAGTTTCTATCAAATCATCACTTATTGTGTCCGTGAATGTATCGAATCCTTGTTTTTCCAACATTTTAATCAACGGTACCGGTTCAAAAGTGTTAATGATTTTTAATGCTTGACCTGATTGAACCGTTTTGATTTTATCTAAAATTAAGTTTAGCGGGTCTTTGCCCGATGTCAGTATATCGCGCACATCAAAATCAATAATTTGCTCCTTTTTAAGTGTTGTGATGAAAGCGGGCAATTCTTTTGGTTTTTCCTCGCCAGGCAAAGTCTCTGTATCTATTTTAAAACCCAATGGTTCAAGTTTAACAAAAAAATCATTCACACTGCAACCTGCCATTTTCGATGCCATCGCTAAGCTTGTACGACGTGCAAGTACTTTTCTAAGCAAAGGGTTCCGAAGCTTCTCAAACTTCGGATTGATGCTGATAATCGCTTCCAGTGCATCTGGATGTTCTTTTAGAATACGAGCAATTTTAGTATTAGCGTTAATTGGTTTCATCTGTTTAAATTTTATTGTTTTTTATAGATCATATGTAATTCGCATATCATCATTTGTGCTTGCTATCAATTTTGAGTCATGCTCATTTCATAGTGTTTTTTCTAATTGAATTGCTTTAGGAAACAAAATATTATTTTCTAAATGAATATGCAGATGCGTGTCCTCTTCAAATTCATTTAACATCCTATACAATAACGTGTAACTAGCACAAGCATCTTCCGGTAAGACATAGTTATTGGTAAGTTTCTTGATTGTATTCAAACTATTTCCTATACCCCCATGTTCATTTTCGTGATTGCCAACAACATCCTCTATAGCGTTAAAATGGGTTGCTTGTGGCCGTGGCATGCTTTTATTGGCACGCGCTAATTCTTTAATATAAGGAAATAACATCTTTTCTTCCTTTGCTATATGCGCTGTTAATTCATCGTTTAGAGCCTTAACCAATTCATTAATTTCCAGTAGTTCAGGATGCTTATCGCCATGCACCTCCATTACTTTATTAGCATACGTGGTGATGTCTGGTAGATTTTTCCTGATATATCTGTGATGTGTATTTACAATATAATCCACAAGAAAATCCAGATTCCATTCATCGTAAGGCATCGGATGCGAAGCAGGCACTTTATCTGTTTGCTGTAATTCCTGTTCTACTTTGGTTACATCAAGTCCCTTTTCAGCGCAAGCTTCTTTCACTGTTTTTTTTCCGCCACAACTAAAGTCTAAGCCGTACTTTTTAAAAACTTGGGCTTTGCGTAAATCTTTGACAGCCAACTGTCCCAGCGTTTCATCGTTTTCACCGGCAATATTTTTACGAATTTTAACTTTCCACCATTCAGGACCTTCTTCCAAATACTCCCATGTAAAAACATTTCCTCTTTCTCCAAGCAATTGGTAATAAAGCGGTTTAGGATCGTGATCGTTGTGAATGGTTAAACTCTCTCCTTCGTTTAGCACATCGTAGCGAGCAAAGATAGTGGGATGTTTATGTTTAGGTTCTAACAATGTGACATTAAGAATGTTATCTACTGCTGCTTCCATTTTTTGTTTTTTTAATGAACTGTTTGACCGATTATTTATTTTTTAGTGATTTTAATTTTATACCATTCAGGTCCTTGCTCTAAATACTCCCATGTAAAAACGTCGCCTCTTTGTTGAACAAGTTGATAGTAAAGCGGTTTGGGGTCATGGTCGTTATGTAAAATAAAATGTTCTCCTGGTTTTAGCTCATCATAACGGGCAAAGATGGTTGCATGTTTTATGCTAGGATGTAGTAAGGTTGCATTAAGAATGTTTGTGTTTGAATTTTCCATTTTTATTTGATTTTATTGGTTTTTAAATTTAATTTCAGAATCAATTTCCATGATAACATTAGCTTGGAAATCTTTTTTTATCATCAATACATGTGGTTCTTTGGCAGGTATTATTGCCGATTCATTTTTTTAAAGATTAATTTCTTTGGCAATTTCATTTAAGCTCACCCTTTTTTCTGATGAGATTTAACAGCAATAAATACTGCTGCTTTTATTCCATATTCGCATGCTTTTGAAAACATTTTTGTTTATTTATAAAACAAAGATAAATAAATTATTTAATAAAGGATAAAATTGTCCGATATAATTTTCGTATTGTAAACTAAACCATTTATCTTTGTTGTTGAGTTCCTTCTTCCATTAAAAGAAAACTCCTTTTAGTAGCAATCAGCAATATTATTGCTATTGAAAAAGCAGTAATGTTTAACTACAAAAAAATAAAAATTAATACATTAAATTAAATTACCATGGAAAATAAAATACAGACAGAAGCATTGGATATGCGGGTGCTTATTCCTATTGAAAGACATAAAAAATTAATACAGCTTTTTAAGGAATTACCCGTTGATAAAAGTTTTATCTTCATCAATGACCACGACCCTATCCCTCTCTACTATGAATTTCGTTCGATTTATGGAGATGTGGTTGGATGGGAATATCTCAATCGTGGAGGAAGGGAATGGAAAGTGAAAGTTACCCGCACTGAGGCTTCCCAGGGCAGAGAGTTTACGGATATCACAACCTTGCTTGACCTTCGGAAAGCGGATGAAAAAGAGTGGAAACAGATCGTATTTCACCGTTACGGCATGATGGAACAAGGTGATACCATGGAAATTATCGCTTCGGAAGACCCCAAAGAGATACACGGTATTTTTATACATAAATTTGAGGGGCAACATTCTTGGATATATAAAAAGCAAGAGCCCAATGAATACGTCGTCCATATCACTAAAAAAGTTAATAGTGGTTTGGGAGATGATGGATTTTCTATCGTTAATGAATTTGACTTACGCCCTTTCCCACCAACAGAACGACATGAAATGTTTTATAAAGCCTTTGCCGATATAAAACCGGGGGAAGCTTTTGAATTTATCAACGACCATGACCCTTTGCCCCTTTATTACCAAATGGAAGCAGAAAGCAATGAACCTTTTAACTGGGAATATATTGAAAAAGGTCCTGAGGCATGGAAAGTGAGAGTTATCAAGACAAACAAATAATCTTTATCTGAGGCTGTCTGAAAAGTCAAATCAAGTCGTCATTACGAACGGAGTGAAGTAATCTCCTTGTTGCTTACCAACTACTTATAGATTGCTTCGTACCTACCATTGACGTATTCCTTAAATGCTTGAAAATCAAGTTTTTGAAATAATGTCATTTTTGCCGCTTGGTAAAATTTTTATCTTTAGCCTCGCAATGACATAGAACTAGAATTTTCAGTCAGCCTCCTTTTGCGCCCGCTTTTGGGTATTTTATCTTTGATTATTAGTTAGTCGAAGAATTTCATCAAAATCATAACCCGCTCTCTGCAATGCTCGTTTAGCAGACTCCATTGCAATGGGTGCCGGATTTGGAGGGTGTACGGGAACTTCTTCAGTAGCTATGAGTTGATCTAAAAGCTCCTGTGTTTGCCCATGAGTCAATGCCTCGCAAACATCATATAATCCTCCTGGCTCCTCTTCGGCCATATCGTGTTTTTCCAAAAGATACCTTATCACTTTTATCAAGAACAAAGTAGGTGGAGGCACCATTAAGGCGGTCAGTGCGCCATGTTCAAGTCGATACTGTGGAAGGAGCTCCTTCATCATAACAGGATTCGCTTTTTTTGCTGCTGGAAAAAGGATTTTCTCTTCCATTTTAATGTGCCTCAATAATTGGGTTCGAAATTGATGATAATAATTCATTTCAATTTCGTCCGGTTGTTCAGTCGCCTTATTCAACAACTTATCAATCCGGTGATGGTCTTCTGTAAAAAATTGATGTAAGGATTTATTCATGGATTCTCAAGTACTGTATTCAAGCTACTAATATAACTTATAGATTAAACAATAATTTTTTCGATAACGAATATGAGGTTTTATAATTAAGCCATTTGCATGGTATGGAATGTATCTTGTTATAGGTTTTCAAAATAGGTTCGGTTCTGCATCATACCAAAAGAGGTTGGTCTTTTTTTTTTAGGTATATTATTACCGTTCAAAAATATTTTGCCTCGTCCTGAAATATAGCTACAGGTTAAAATTGATTTACACTGTTAATTTGTATACCATAATTTCTGCTTTAAAATTTAAAGATAGGTGTAATATTACTTCGTTGCATAATTTAATGGCATTTTTTGGGCTCCTTTTGCGTGAGTCGTTTTTATAAAGGTTTGGTCGAGATAAAACCCATCTTTTAAAATTCCATTTTTTAGTAAGCAAATACAGAAGTTGCCAAATATGGATTATTCTTTGTGTTCTGCATGGCCTTTGCCGTGTTCAATTCCGTGTTCAAGAATATCGTGCATTGCCTCAATGGTGTGCGTATAATTTACGTAAGCTTCAACATATTCCCTGCCTTCCTTGATTGAATGGTCCTTAACTTTACTAAGTTGCAAAACTTTATCATATTTTTCACGAACTATTTTTTCAATGTGTTTGTTCAATTTTAGCAAAAATCCATCTACATTGCCCACTTTAATGGCTTCATCAGTCATTTGGATAATTTGTTTTGTGCTACCCGCAGGTTTTAGTCCGGTGTAAGGTTCGCCTTCTGTTTCACGGTGTAAACGAACCATTGTTTCAAAAAAATGTTTTTCTACTATTTCATAAACTTCTTTATCACCATTTCGCAAATTATAGGTTTTATGAAACAGGATGGTGATTTCATTTTCCTGCACTTTTGATATCCATTTAAGAACCGGATTGACATCATTGGTTTTAAGCGCCTTAATGGCATCTTTAATTACTGGGCCGTCATACGAATCGCAATGGGCAAATGTTGATTGTGAAGAGAATAATAAGACTGCAAATAAAATTAACGGTAAGCCGCCAAATTTTATATTCCTAAATCTTTTTTTACTAGATACACTTTCTTCTAACTTTTTTTTAATTTTTGTTTCCATGATGCTACTCTTTTTATAAAATGATTGTTATTGTATTCTTATACAAAAGTAGTACGGAAACATAGGGCAATCGCTTTAACTTATAAAGTAGGACTCATTTAGTTGCTGGAAAAAGTGCCTCTTTATAATCTAGGACACAAAGCTTATTATCAGAAAATGATTTAAATTTTGGAAATTTCCGATTTGTATTGTGAAGGCGTTTGATTTGTGAATTTTTTAAAGATTCTGTTAAAAGCCGATTTTGAATTGAATCCAGAGTCAAACGCTATGCCCAATAGTGAATAATTTTCAAATTTTGGATTATTTATTTTTGCTTTAACTTCTTCCACCCTAAACCGATTGACGTAATCAAAAAAGTTGAAGTTTAATTTTTCATTTATAATCTGTGATAGATAATGTGTAGAGATTCCTAATTCTGAAGCTAACTGCAATAGTGTTAAGTTTGGATTTAAAAATGGTTTTTCTGCAACCATTAAGTTGTTAAGTTTATCTGTATATTGATTTGCTTCGGTATCCGTTAATCTTGAACTTGCATATTTAATTTTTGTGTCTTCAACAAAGACCTGTTCATTTTCAATGTCACCACTAAAAATAATCTGCTGTTTCAATCCGAAATAACCAATTAAAATTACAAAAACCGACAAGGACAAAAATAATCCATCGGTACAAAAAACCATGGAGAATAAATTAAAAACATGATGAATAACTGTAATAACAATTAATGCCGTCCAAATAATACCAAAAATATAAACAAGTTTTCTTAGCCAAACCAAATCAATTTCTTTTGAGGAAGAAAAATTATTAAAGATATTGATATCCAACTTTTTAAATAATCGTATCGATACGACAAAATAAAATGGCCCCGATAATATGGTTGCAATTAAAAAGAAAATAAATAAAAATGGTGGAGAAATATTTAATTGTGCATAATCCAATCGAATTGTTTCTGAAATAGTTGGAAAGAATGAAACAACCAGAAGATAGCCGTTAAATAATACAAATGATGCAAAATGAATGAGATTGATTTTATCAAAAATCTTTTTTGGGGAAATTAATGCCGAAATATAAAAAAACAAGAATACACCATGCAACAAAAACAGGGAAGTGAAACTGATGGAAAGCAATTGAAATTGGGTAAATAGCTCATGGGAATAAAAGGAATAAACGCCTACAAACAATCCCAAATACAACAACCATAAAATTAATATATTGTCGTGCAATTCCCTAGGTTTTTTCTGAAACAATAAAATTGCAAAAAAGAACGCATTAAAAGCCGCTATTAAAAAAATGAATTTCATCGATGAACTAGACCAGTAAATTAATTCTCAAATTTATGGTGTTTTTATTAATTGTTGTGCTATAAAGAGGTGAGATTCTTCATTTTTTGTAATGTTTTTCAATTGTTGTTGTATAGCACTCCACTTTCCACCTCTTTAAATAACACCTTTTTTTATACAAGACCTCTCCTTCAACTTTTGATAAGTTAAAACCTCCTTTTTAAACGTGTAATTGATGTTTATGAAATTCCATAAACTTACAGTAAGTTGTAAATAAATTCTACTTTATTGAAGGTTTTCAACTAAAGTGGAGACGTTTTTATCAATTTGCGATGTATTCATTTAATGGATAATTTTGGTGAGAAAGTGCACACCTGATTGCACATCTTTTTTTGGGGTTTAATTGCTTTTGTTTGGCATCAAATAAAATGCTTAAAAACCAAAAAAACACTGATAACCATATGATTAACAGTGCTTTGATACTCCCTATTTCTAGGTTCGTCGGGGTGGCAGGATGATTGCTATTACCTATATATACTTTAAAAGCAATAGGTTGCATTTTTATAGAGACTCTTTGTAACCGAATAAGTAACTTCTAATATAAAAACTTTTGATTCTTTTTGCGGTAAATTAAAAGCGGTGCAAATGTAAAATGGTCTTATTTTTTTTACTAAATCAAGAAATCCTACTGCCGAACGCTCTGAACCAACTAATACTATTAATGAATTTAAATAACAGTAAAAAAATAACAAAATTTTATACTATAACAGGACTAATTAATGTTAAAAACATAATAGCTGCAAGCCCCCGTAGCCTTATATTTTACAAAAGTATAATTCAGACTTAAATTATGTAACTTGCCTACCAAAACCTTATCCATTAATGGATCAAAATAACACGCATTATAATAGATATCTAAGTGCTTTGCAACGTTCTCCTTTTTTCAAGGGCTCTTCTGTAGAATCAATGCGACAATTATTAAATTTAACTTCGCTGGAACATTGGAACACAAAAAGTTTTAAGAGCGGCATAGAAATGTCATCTGCTTTTCATTTTATTCTTTCCGGTAGGATTAAAGTATTTAAATCCCATCCCGAAACAGGTAGAGAACATACGGTTTTTGTATTGTCTGAAGGCGATGTTTTTGATGTGTTATCCTTATTAGACAACAAACCTCATGATGTCTATTGGGAGGCCTTGGATACCTTGGAAATTTTAAAAATATCCATGAAGCAAATGCGTAATTGGATCAATAAAAACCCTAGAATGCATAAGGCAATATTATATTATCTGGGAGAGAGAATGCAGCGACTTATGGATGTAGCAACTGACGTGACATTGCATAGTACCCTTGTCCGTTTAGCTAGTCTACTCCTTAAAAATATAAATAACAAAACACGCCAACTGGAATTGATTAACAATCTCCCAAATGAAGAGATTGCTGGACTCATTGGTACTACAAGAGTTGTGGTAAGCCGACACATTCAGGAACTAAAACGCTGTGGTGCTATTTCTGTAAGCCGCAAACAAATCAATGTCAATAATTTAGAATTATTATTGTCTATTGCCGAGGAAAAGTATATTCCTTAAGTACTCCCATGTAAAACCGTAATCCATTTCTTTCATAACAATAGATATTAAAAAAATAAAAATACTCTTAATTTAACTTAAGTGCTACCTAGGTAGCTGTACAAGTTTATATAAAAAGGTAAATTTGTGTTATCCGTTTCAGTTTTAATTGTGTTCTGTTCTGTTTTTCAACTTTCAAATACTATTTTCAAGAAAAATTGTCGATAAGAAAATGTCTTAGATTTTAATTGGTAAATCTAACTACTTGATTATTTTAATTTATACAAAATAGGTCTTAAGTTTTAAAAATAGAAAACACTTTTTTAATTGTAACAATTTACATATCTTAAAAAAAAAAGAAAATTATTAATATGATTGAAGAATTGACCAAGTCACAAGAACTCCTTGATAGGAGAAAAAATGTGGTAGCTAATGGAGTAGGAATATTCAATACAGCCACTGTTAAAGAAGCAAAAGGAGCCATTATTATAGATGTAGATGGAAATGAGCTTATCGATTTTGCCGGTGGGATTGGAGTCGTAAATGCCGGACACTGCCCGGAACCTGTTGTTGCGGCAATTAGGGAACAGGCAGGAAAGTACCTGCATACCAGTTTTAATGTGGTTTCCTATGAACCGTACATTGAATTATGTGAGGAATTGGCTAAAATTTTGCCACACGGAGAAAAAACCAAGGTTATGTTGGTAAGTACTGGGGCAGAAGCAGTAGAGAATGCAATAAAAATTGCAAGACAAGCTACCAAACGGCCTGCTGTTATTTGTTATACAGGAGCCTATCATGGGCGGACCATGATGGCTATGACATTGACTAGTAAGATAAGCTATAAATACGATTGTGGCCCATTTGCTCCGGAAGTGTATAGGCTTCCATTCCCTAATGTTTACCGATATAAAGGGACTAGGAGTGAATCTGCATTTGTCAAAGATGAACTGAAACGATTGCGGGAGAGCGCTCTTAATTTGGTCGATGTGAAAAACGTCGCCGCTATTATAATTGAACCTATACAAGGGGAAGGCGGGTTTAACCCGATGCCACAAAAATATTTGGAAGGACTCCGAGCATTTTGCGATGAGCATGGTATTATGCTCATTATGGATGAAGTGCAAAGTGGTTTCTGTAGAACCGGGCATTGGGCCAGCTGGCAACATTATGGCGTACAACCTGATATAAGTACCTATGCTAAATCTATGGGGTCAGGTCTTCCCATTGCAGCAGTTGTGGGTCGTGCAGAGGTAATGGACGCTGCCGCTCCAGGCTCTATTGGTGGCACCTATATTGGTAGCCCCGTTTGTTGCGCTGCCTCTTTGGCAACTATCAAATACATGAAGAAGATTCATCTTAATCAAAAAGCCAAGGTGGTAGGAGCAACTATTAAGGGGCGTTTGAAAAATTTGAAGAAGGCCTGTCCTGAAATTGGAGATGTTAGAGGCATTGGCGCCATGATCGCAATCGAGTTTGTAAAAAATAATGACCCTAGTCAACCGGATGCTGATTTATGTTCAAGAGTGGTACAGGGCTGTTTTGAAAACGGCTTGATCTTGTTGAGTGCAGGAACGCATAAAAATATTATTAGAATACTCTCACCCCTTGTAATAACCCAACAACAATTGGATAAGGGCATGACAATTTTAGAAAACGAAATTAAAAAAGCTACAAAAAAATAATTATGAGACCATTCGCAATTGCAGGAATACAAATGAAAGTATCAGCTGTCGCTTCCAACGTGGAAATGATGAAACTGAAAATTGATATAACGATGAACCTCTATCCATGGATAGAGATGATTATGTTTAGTGAACTTTGTGCTTTCGGGCCATTGACCCATACAGCACAACCCATTCCTAATAATTTTGAAGCAGAAATGCAAGCCAAAGCCAAACAATATGGAATATGGCTGCTCCCTGGTTCCATTTTCGAAAAAAGTGAGGACAAAATTTACAATACGGCCACGGTTATCAATCCCAAAGGGGAAATAGTAACCCGTTACCGCAAAATGTTTCCTTTTTATCCTTATGAAACAGGCGTGACGCCGGGAGAGCATTACTGTGTGTTTGACGTACCTAATGTAGCAAGATTTGGGGTCTCCATTTGTTATGATATGTGGTTTCCTGAAACCATTCGTACTTTAACCACTATGGGGGCAGAAGTCATTATGCACCCTACCATGTCTGGAACTATTGATCGTGAAATTGAACTATCAATTGTAAGGGCAATGGCCTCGATTAACCAATGCTATTTCTTCGATGTCAATGGTTTGGATACAGGTGGTTGCGGGCGCTCAATTGTTTGTGGGCCAGATGGTCGGGTATTGCACCAATCGGAAGGTACCGAGGAAATTATTCCGCTTGAATTGAACATTGAAAGAGCAAAAAGAAGCCGCGAATTAGGTATACTTCGTTTGGGACAACCTTTAAAAAGTTTTAGAGACCATCTGAAGTCAAGTCATTTTGGTATCTATCAACCCAATATTCCCACACCTTATCTAGATTCATTAGGCCCTTTAATCAAGCCTTCGCGACTTGATAAAATTACAGAATTAAAAATCAAAGAAAACGCTTTGGAGCATCAAAGTGCACCCATCCACTATAAAGGGGATGGTATAATTTAAAACAGAAAATATGGGTGGAATTCCAATGAATAAAAAGAAGAATGAAACAGCAATTAAAGATTATGTGAGTTGGTTTGAAATACCTGCGATTGATTTTAAACAAGCGGTACATTTCTATAACCACATATTTGGGATTGATATGGCTCAAAATATAACCGATGTAAATGCCATGGCCTTTTTTCCAGTGACATCAGGTATTGGCGGAGCAGTAATTGCAGCTCCTGGATCAATTCCTTCTGATACAGGCCCATTGATCTATTTAAACGGGGGCAAAGATCTTAACAACGTGTTAAATAAAGTAGAAGAGGCAGGCGGACGCATAGTGATGCCAAAAACCCTCATTAGTGAAGATGCTGGCTATTTTGCCATTTTTATCGATTCTCAAGGAAATAAACTTGCCTTGCATTCAAAAAATTAAAAACGTGATTAAAACTAAAATATATAGTGCTCCTTATTATAATATCGGACAGCTTCGGGTTGATTTTTGGAATAAGTTAAAAATTGAAACTTCCGAACTTACTCGTTGCCATAAAGGATCTGAAAATGAAAAAGCACACAAACTAAATATAAAGCAGTTATTAAAAGACCTACAAAGCGTCGAATGCTTTTTCGCATTCCCGGGAAAAGAGCGGTTACAAAAACTTGAAAGCACTTATAGTAGTCAAGAGTATACGTCGTTGTCTCATTTGGTGGCTGATACTACAAGACAATTGTTAGGGGATAGTTATAAAAGCAATTCTGAATTTGTAGATTTTGATGAACATAGCATGGAATCTGCCGAGGAACATGAACTGCATAATAATATTAGGGAAAATCATTTCGAGGTTTTGTTTGTGGACAATATTTCTGAACAGGAAGAACATAAATTGAAGCATAGGTTAAGAACTTTACATACTCCAAATGACAAGTTCAGTTATGGCGTTGTATTACAACGTTCTTTTCAAGACGCTTTGATTACTTTGCTTTTTAATCATAATATCCAAGCAGTTGTAATACGGTATGCCCCGCCATATCATTCTAAACTTATTACACCGCTGATAAAACCTTATATAGAAGAAATTTATAAGCATGATTTTTCAACAAAACCAGAAACCGATCTCGGTCCAATCATTGGCGAATTGGTAAAACAACTCCGCCCTGAGTTGGATACCTATTATGTTACTGATTCTTCACTTGGTCATCTAAAAGACAATACCATTAAAGGTTTCAAACGAATATTTTATCAATCAGAAGATATCCAAGAAATGCACCTAACTATCATGCGAGGTATCGCAGAACGTTATGACTCACCTTTCTTTACAGCTTTGGTAGAATATAGTCAAAAACCAACCGGGGTCTTTCACGCCATGCCTATATCTCGTGGAAATTCAGTTTTTAAATCTAGATGGATCCATGATTTTGGGGATTTTTATGGACGTAATATGTTTTTGGCGGAAACATCGGCTACAACAGGCGGACTTGATTCCTTGTTACAACCCACCGGGCCTATTAAAAAAGCCCAAAAGATGGCTAGCGATGCGTATGGTTCGCAATACACCTATTTCGTGACCAACGGAACATCCACAGCCAATAAAATAGTGATGCAGGCCTTGGTTAAACCTCAGGACGTCGTACTTATAGATAGAGATTGTCATAAATCGCATCACTACGGATTGGTTTTGGCAGGCGCTTATCCCGTATATTTGGATTCCTACCCGATTGAAGAATATTCTATGTATGGGGCCGTTCCTTTAGAACAGATTAAAACCAAACTACTAAAATTAAAAGAGGCAGGAAGACTGGACAAGGTGAAGATGTTACTGTTGACCAATTGTACTTTTGACGGTCTGGTATATAATGTAGAGCGTGTTATGGAGGAAGTTCTTGCCATTAAACCAGATATGGTTTTTTTATGGGATGAAGCTTGGTTTGCTTTTGCAGGATTTGCATATAATTATAGGCAACGTACCGGCATGTTCACTGCAAACAAGCTTTATGAAAAATATAACAGTACCAATTATAAAAAGCAGTACAATGAGCATATAAAAGGATTGAAAAATGGAGACCAATCATTATTACCTGATCCTGATAAGGTTCGAGTACGGGTCTATGCCACCCAAAGTACCCACAAGACTTTAAGTAGTTTTAGACAAGGCTCTATGATTCATATTTGGGATGAGGATTTCCGTAGAAAAACAGAAAACACCTTTCTTGAAGCCTACATGACGCACACATCTACATCACCAAATTACCAGATGTTGGCATCATTGGATGTTGGCAGACGGCAAGTGCAGCTTGAAGGATTTGAATTGGTTGAAAAGAGTATTGAAATGGCCATGGTACTTCGCGCCAAGGTAAACGATAATCCTCAATTAAGTAAATACTTTGATGTTTTGACTGTGAAAGATTTTATTCCAAATAAATTTCGTCAAACCGGACTCAAGGAATATTATACCAAACGGGAAGGTTGGAACCGTATGGATGAGGCTTGGGAAAAAGATGAATTTGTTCTGGACCCTACAAAAATCACCTTGTATATTGGAAAAACCGGTGTTGATGGTGACACCTTTAAGAATAAATACCTAATGGATAAATTCAATATCCAAATTAACAAGACGTCTCGCAACACCGTGTTGTTTATGACGAATATTGGAACCACCAGAGGTAGTATCACTTATCTTATTAATGCCCTTTTAAAAATTGCAGATGAATTGGATGATGAGTTCAAAGCCTTGAACGGCAAGGAAAGGGAAATTCGGGATAAAAGAATACATTCTTTAACAAAAGAGGTCCCACCATTACCGGATTTTAGTTATTTCCATCATTCATTTCAGGCTGTACCAGGAGTTCCTGGAGGTGATTTGCGAGAAGCATATTTCTTGGCGTACGATGAAGAAAATTATGAATATGTACCCTTAAAGGAATGTTTGCCCATAATGGGGACAGGAAGAAATTTGGTAGCTTCAACATTCGTAATTCCCTATCCACCAGGGTTTCCGGTATTAGTACCTGGGCAAGTGGTAAGCGAAGAAATCATCAATTTCATGACGGTACTCGATGTAAGCGAAATACATGGCTACCGTTCCGATCTGGGTCTTAGAGTATTCAAAGAAAAGGTATTGGACAGACATAAGATTACCACTGCAATGGGCGGCATGTTCATTGGGAAAAAGAAAAATTAATTAATTTAATCATTTAAAAATATTTATATGACTACTAAAAAAACAATAGACTCAAAAAAAGTCACCAAAGCAATCAGCAAAAAAATAACCCCTGTAAAAAAGACATCAAAAACTGAAGCACTTAATGGCGTACCCGATATAAGAAGATATTTTTATAAAAACGAAGTGCCTTTATATTTCATTAGCGCTACCAATTTCAATATGTTAGGTGCAGATGAATGGATTAAGGGCTTTAAATTTATTTGTCATATCGAATGTTTTGATGGTCAGCATCCCAATGTTTTCTCACCAAAAGAAGAAATTCCTCATGATGAGTTTACTTGTATTGAGGATATCAACAACTACCTGCTTCAACACCCAGAAGTTCAAGACTATTTAAAAACAAGAAAAAAAGGCAAAAATACAGGTAAAGCCATGTTTCTAATGTTTGACGAAAAGACTGAGAAACTGGCAAAAAAATTAGGATTACAGATCATGTTCCCTACAGCCAAGATGCGTACGTTCATGGACAACAAAGTGAATACCAACCGTATTGCTGAAAAAGCAGGTGTACCTTGTGTGCCTTACGTATTAACTCCTGTAACAGATTATACTCACTTGACTAAAGTGTCAAAATCACTCGGAACCGATTTAGTGATTCAGACACCCTTCGGAGATTCCGGTCATACCACTTTTTTCATTTCCAACGAAAAAGAGTTTAAAAAACATGAAGAGGAAATCGTCAAAGAGAAGGAAGTTAAAGTAATGAAACGCATCAATTGCAAAGGCTCGGCTATTGAGGCCTGCGTTACAAGACATGGTACCATTGTTGCTCCTTTGATGACTGAACTTGTCGGCTTCAAGGAACTTACACCTTACAAAGGAGGATGGTGTGGTAATGAAATCTATCCCAATGCATTTAATCCTGAAATTCGCGAAAAAGCAACAAAATACACACAACTTTTCGGAAATCAATTAAGAAAAGAAGGGTACAAGGGGTATTTTGAACTGGATTTTTTAATCGATCAGGATAATGGTGAAGTTTATTTAGGCGAATTAAACCCTAGAGTTACGGGAGCAAGTTCCATAACCAATCATGCGGTTTTTGCATTAGCTGATGCTCCACTTTTTGTATTTCATATTTTAGAATGGATGGATGTAGAATATGACTTAAACATTAAAGAGTTAAATGAGAGATGGGCAAGACAAGAAAACATAGATGGATGGAGCCAATTGATTGTTAAACACACCGAAGATACTATTGAATATGTTTCTGAAGCTCCAGCTTCTGGTATTTATAAAATGTTCGATAACGGACACATACAATTTGACCGAATGGATACCCATAGAAGAGCCGTTGAGACCGAAAATGAGGCCTTCTTTTTACATATTTCCAAGAAAGGGGATTACATTTATGAAGGGGCAGATTTGGGTATTTTAGTTTCTAGAGGGCGTATGATGACCGACGATTTCAAATTGAATGCAAGAGCTAAAAGCTGGATAAAAGCCATCCGTTCAAAGTATGTTTCAGAAATAGTAAAGGACAAACGAGAAAAAATAATTCTTACTGGAAGTCTGACAAAATAAAGCCATAAAAAATAATGAAATTCAAGAGTATAAATCCCTATAAACCTGAGTTCGACCTAAGAAATTGATTTTTTTAACATAGAAAAAGCAGAATATTTCGTATATTAAAGTACTGAATTTCAATATGTTAAAAAATATTCTGCTTATGATTTCCAAAGATAAAGTTACTGAAATATTCTGTTCCATCGATGATTTTTGCCTTGTTTTTGAACCTGCCTTAACAAAACGGCAACTTTCCACGGGAAAAAAGACCAGGAAGCGCAAATCCACGATGTCAAGTAGTGAGGTATTGACCATTACCGTTCCGTTCCATTTAAGTGGCGTGAGGATCTTCAAGCACTTCTACCTTGGCTATGTCCAAGAGCACCTTCAAGAGGAGTTCCCCAACACGGTTTCGTACAACCGTTTTGTTGAACTGATGCAGTCCAACATACTGCCATTGACCCTGTACATGAAGACCTGTTGTCTGGGAGAGTGCACAGGGATATCCTTTATAGATTCCACGCCATTACGCGCCTGCAATAACAAGCGCATCGCCCAGAACAAGGTATTTAAGGGTATAGCCAACGTGGGCAAATCCACCGTGGGCTGGTTTTATGGGTTCAAGCTCCACATCATTGTAAACGATAAGGGAGAACTACTTGATTTCATTATCACCCAGGCGAATGTAGATGACAGGACGCCTTTGAAAGAAGACAACTTTTTGGAGAAAATATTCGGCAGTCTATATGCCGATAAAGGGTACATATCCAAAGAGCTTGCCACCTTGTTGTTTGACCAAGGGCTCCATTTGGTAACGGGCATCAGGAACAATATGAAAAACGTATTGATGACCATGAGGGATAAAATATTGCTCAGAAAACGTTCGGTCATTGAAACCATAAATGACCAACTGAAAAACATTGCCCAAGCTGAGCACTCCAGGCACAGGAGCTTTGGCAATTTCATTACCAATTTAGTCGCCAGCCTTATCGCTTATTCGTTTCAAGAAAAGAAACCGAGCATTAAATTTGAAACGGAAAACACCAAGCAATTGGCTCTTTTTTGCTAAATCCTTACGTCGAACTCAGGTTTAAAAGCTCAAATCTTTAAATCCTATTTTACTTAAAATTTAAGCTTTTACGGAAGAGTTGGATTATTGTGCGTAGAATAAATTAACAGAGCAATTTGATTTTATAAAACAATGCTTACCTTTTGTGCATTCTGCCTGCACAACCACTAACGAATTCCATCTTAGGCTCAGAATGAAAAATTTGTATCTTTACTCTAATAAAAACAAATAAATTTTGTTTTTAAATAGCTCTTTTTGCCTTTAGTGTACAATTCAGTGAATCTACTTGATAATAACCGATTAAAATACTGTAAAACAGTGTTTTATATAAATAAAGTTAGTTCTGCCACCCCGACAAATTATAGTATCAATCCATATCAAAAACCTGTTAATCGTATGATTTACAGGTTTTTGTGTTTTTAAGAATATTATAAGAATTGATACCCAACTTTATGAAAATAGTAGAAAACTAAACAGTATTAACAGGAGGGACTTGCATACAACTTCACAAAATTACCATTTATCGACATTAATGTTGGCATCCAACGATTCTTGATTAAATAGTTTTTCAATTCAAATTAGATTTACACTATTAATTACTCCAAGAGGGAAATAATTAAAAAGTTTAATTTAAAACCTGTTTAATCATGTCAAATGCCATTCTTCTACCAGTATTGATCGTTTTAAGTTATTTGATTTTCTTGTTGAAAAATGCAGGACAAGTATTTAAATATGCATCAGCCTCGAAATTTGGAAATAAAGTTTCCAATATGGTTTTGGAAAAAAAGGGGTTTAAAATATATAATGGTTCCAAAGAAACGAATGATGCTGGCGGATTGAATGAATTTAAAATAGATTCAAACATTTATTTAAAAACCGGTCCAAAAAAACAACCGGGGTTTCTTGACAACAAAATAGTGAGGACAAAAAAGGAATTGAATAGCCAATTGAAACACCTAGAACTTATTTTGGCACTAGAGAGTCCTTTAACTATTCTTGCATCAAAAAGCAAATGTACAACAAAGCGACTTGAAGAATTTATTAAAATTAAAAAAGAGGTCCAATTAAAAATCATTGAATTGTCCCAAACCATATCTTATTACCAGTCAAATAAGATTAATTTGTGTTAAAAGAGATCCGATAAAACATACATATATAAAGGTAATTTTCATTAACTTAAAGATACAAAATAATTTGAATTTGGGGGATAATATGGGGGATAAATAAAAAGAGAGATTAATAAACCTCTCTTTTTCAGTAATTTAAAGTGATATTTAGTCGGGATGACAGGATTTGAACCTGCGACCACACGGCCCCCAGCCGTGTACGCTAACCGGACTGCGCCACATCCCGAATTTATTTTATGGTTTTCCAATAAAACCATTTTGTTGAAATTTTTAGTTATAAGTAGGTGTAGACACCTCAAATGTTGAATCTTTTGCTGCCAAATAACGCTCTGCATCTAAAGCTGCCATACACCCTGTCCCTGCAGCTGTAACAGCTTGCCTATAAACATGGTCTGCCGCATCTCCAGAAACAAAAACACCAGCAATATTGGTTTTTGAAGTGCCAGGTTTATTTATGATATAACCCGTTGCATCTAATTCTAAAAAGTTTTTAAAGATATCGGTATTTGGTTTATGACCAATGGCAACAAAAAATCCAGTTGCCGGTATATCATGTTTTTTATTGGTTTGATTATTGAAAACCCGAACACCCGTAACCACTTGACCATCCCCTAAAACCTCATCTGTTTCTGTGTTAAACAATATTTCAATATTTGGAGTTTTCTTTACACGTTCTGCCATAATTTTAGAAGCTCTAAATTCATCCCTTCTTACTATCATGGTCACTTTTGTACATAATTTTGACAGGTAATGTGCCTCTTCACAAGCCGAATCTCCGGCTCCAACAATCACAACTTCTTGATTTCTGTAAAAAAAACCATCACAAACTGCACATGCTGAAACGCCCCCTCCTAGTTTTAAATATTTTTGTTCAGAGTCTAAACCTAAATATTTTGCTGAAGCACCTGTAGAAATAATAACTGTTTCACAATGTATTTCCTTGGTGTCATTGACCCAAACTTTATGAACATCACTAGAAAAATCTACTTTTGTTACCCACCCATCACGCACGTCAGTCTCAAAACGTTCTGCCTGTTTTTGTAATTCAATCATCATTTCTGGCCCTGTAATTCCATCAGGGTATCCAGGGAAATTCTCAACTTCATTGGTAGTTGTCAACTGCCCTCCAGGTTGTGTTCCTTGATATAGAACAGGATGCATATTAGCTCTTGCAGCATAAATGGCCGCCGTATAACCCGCAGGCCCGGAACCTATAATTAAACATTTTACTTTCTCAATATTTTCAGCCATAATCTTACTATTTTTAACTTAAACAAAAGTAGAATTTTTACAATAAAACTTACTTTCTAATCATCAAAAAATTGTTATTATATTATAATTGCCTATTATACAGATAGCTATTCATTGTTTTTTTTGTAAATTGTTAAGATCTTACCTCATAAAACATATTTATTATGAAAACTATTTTACTATTACTTAGTTTGACATTTGTTTTTTCATGCAAAAATAATAATGATTCAAATTCAGATAAAATGACCAATGAGACTTCTACTGAAGAACTAACCATGAATGGTACATGGAAACAGATTAGTTTTTATAATTATGTCAATAATAAAGTCGTGGATACCATCATGTCTTCTGATCAGAACAAGCAAGTAAAAATGTACACCAAATCAAAAGTGATGTGGAGCAGGTTTAGAGATACTGATACTATAGATTGGTTTGGTTACGGCGATTATAATATTCATGACGGCACATTAACAGAAATAATTGATTATGGTTCAAAAGCAATGAATGAGGCTATCAAAACACAAAAAAAGTATGTTTTTAAACTACAACTTGAAAAAGATAAATTCTCTCAAATACAATTGGATGATGATGGAAATGCTTTGTACTCTGAGAATTATGTCAGAATTGAATAGATCATAACTTTCATCCCAAGAATAAAATTATTAGTATTAACAACTGATCAAATATATTTTTGTTAAATATAAAAAAAATCCAACCCTTTATCAGGTTGGATTTTTTGATGGCATAGAATGATGATATAACATCACGCCATACATTCTTTTAAAATCTAAGAAATATTATATTATTTCAATTAACTCAAGATCAAACGTAAGATCCTGACCAGCCAATGGATGATTTCCATCAACAATAATATGATCTTCATTTACAGCAGCTATCCTGAATTGATTTTCAGTTCCATCAGGATTTTCAGAGGCTAAACCCATTCCTACTTCTGGCGTCATATCTTGAGGCAACTGTTCCTTTTTCACTTCATGAAACAATTCTTCTTTAACATCTCCATAGGCTTCTTCTTTAACAATATTTACCGTTTTCTTTTCATTTACTTTCATATCAATGATCGCTTTTTCAAAACCAGGAATTAGCATTCCTTGACCTAAATTCACTTCTAAAGGCTCTCTCTCAAGAGAACTATCAAAAATTTGACCGTTTATTAATTTCCCTGTGTAATGAACTTTTACCGTATCATTTTCTTTAACTTGACTCATAATATATTTTTACTTGATTAATAAATCTTTGCAATACTATTGATTATAAATTGACTATCACAGTATTAGGCAATTAATCTATGATTATTATGATAATATTAACTTAGCTTCAAAACTAAAACCCCAACAGAATTTGTTCAGCTTTTAAAAGTAATGGTGGCAGGATTTTTTTAAATCTCACAACCACCTGAATTTAAGTATTTTAACCACTTTTAATTTAGTATAATTCACCGAATTGCACACTAAAGTCAAAAAGAACCATTTAAAGGCAAATTGTATTTAGCTTTAATATTATAAAGTTACAAATTATATTAAAATAATAACCGAACAATTTTATTTTACTCAATACACTTTGAAATTTACCTTTTCCATAAATTCAAAACACTACTATAAAAAGAATTATTTAATAAGGATTTATAAAAGCATCAATATCTGACCTCGACAATACAGGGTTTGCTCCTTCACTTTGCGCTACCATAGCGCCAACGGCGCATGCAAAATCTACAGCTTCTTGTGGATTCACTTTATTTAGTAATTGACTTATCAAAGAACCTAAAAATGAATCACCTGCGCCAACGGTATCAATCACTTTAATAAGATAACCACTATTATAATAAAACTTATCATTATACAATAATACAGCTCCATGATGTCCTTTTGTTACGCAAATATGCTTAGTATTTGTTTTCTGGGCAATGTATCGAATATTCTGTTCCATCGAACGGTATTTAGATTCTAAATACCCACTAACCTCATACAATTCATCATCATTAAACTTAATAAAATCGGCATCGTTCATTAATCTAATTAAAAGCTCTTTCGTATAGTATGGAGGCCTTAGATTTAAATCGAAAATTTTGTATTTAGCCAACTCTATAAGTTTAAATAACGTATTTCTAGAACTTTCATCTCTTGCCGCAAGACTACCAAAAACAAAAGCATCCGAGTTTTTAACTGCCTTTTTGTTTACTTCCGTCAATCTTATTTTATCCCAAGCTCTAGGGTATTTAATATCATAGGAAGCTGATCCTTTTTCATTCAGCATCACTTTTACTTTCCCGGTTTTATATTCATTAAGTACTTGGAAACAACTCATATTTATACCACAATCCTTAAGGTATTGCATAATTTTAGCTCCACTTTCACCCTTCCCAATAGCGCTAATCATTGTTACATCATGATCAAATGATTGTAATCTGCTCGCAACATTTAACGGTGCGCCACCAATTTTTTTATGGGTTGGAAACACATCCCATAACACTTCTCCAAAACATACTATTCTAGCCATAATATTTCTTTAAAAAAAATCCCAGAAGAAGTTAAATTTAACTTCTTCTGGGAAAAATTCAACTAAACTAAACACTAACTCAACTATTTATTTTTTTACTATTTTATAATTTAAAGACTCTTTAGTGTTTTCATCCAAAGTTTTAATAATATAAACAATGGCAGTGTATTCTAATACACTGCCATTAAATATGTTATTAGTTTGCAAGCCCTAAATCTGCTAAATGGCGTAAGATATTTTTAGTAATAATCTTCATGTTATCGCCATTAGGCACACCTCCTACTTCCCAGTCCCAAGTTCCACCTATAGCGCAAACTACGGTACCAGTTGTTCCATCTGATGGCCACTCAATACCCCAAACTTCATTACCTCCACAATTACCCCAAAGAATATTTCCTCCAACCATTGTTTCAAAATTTGATCTTGCTGCTTCTAAAGTTCCTGCTGCCCATGGTCCAAAATCCATGTTATATTGAGCAACTCTATTCTTTTTTAGAGTACCAGCAGCTAACGTTTCAAAATTTGTACCAATACAACCACCTGTAGTTGAAGATACGCCTGCAAAGTATGGGCTAGAAGTATTGGCAGTCCAGCTACCACCCCAAGCATCACCTGTTGCCCAAGCTTCATATCCTGTACCTCCCCAAGCTTGATTAGGAACTCCATTGCCATCAACTACACCAATATCATCTAAAATAAATGCGGCGAAATTACCAACAAGTATGTTACCCCCAGCTTCATAATAGGTTTTAACTTTATTAATTAAATTATCGGCTAAATCTGGACATGCAGGGCCATCTGCAGGTCCTTCACCAATTATACAGTTAGCACCATTTTTAGGAAACTGAGCAACTCTGTCTCCCCACCAGCCACCATCGAACTGAATCCAAATAGCATGATATACACTTAAATCTACCTCGCCATTGGCTACATCGGTGAATGAATGATATGTAACTTCTGTTAATGGCCCTGCAATATTTGGAAACCATGTCGCAGCAGTTTCATCGTCATCTACTGTAAAATCTCCTCCATTGGAGGCATTCCATGCAGCTGGCGTGTTTTCTGAAGCAGCACCTAAAAATGCAATTTTTCTAATATCAAAACTCACAATATATTCAATAATTCTAGAAGGTGAAATGACATTAGCAGTGTTAAAAGTGTTAATCTTAAAAGTATAATTTCCTTCAGCGATATCACTAATAGTATAAGATGTGGCATTTCCAGGTAAATTTACCACATCATCATTAATTTGTAGCCTTATACTTTGTAAACCGGTTTCTATTAGATCCCATGTAAGAATAACATTCCTAACATCTTGTTCAGCCTTAAAGTTGCGAACAGCTTCTGGACCTTCCCTACGTAAACTAACAGTTTCACCTAAAGAAAGATTACCTTCAGCATCTTTTGTTTTTACGGTAAATGTATAATCCTTATTTACATCAATAATGCCATAGCTAAATGTTGTTGCAGCACTTTGAATGTTTGCAACACCATCGGTATGAACTACAACTATGCTACTCGCATTTGGTGGATTCGTCCAAGTTAAAACAGCATCGTCACCATTTAAATCAACACTCAATCCATTTACTTTTTGAGCAATAGTTGGCGTTATTGGGTTCAATTCTAAATCTTCACATGATGATGTTAGCGTTAATAAGAAGCCGAACGCTAAAAACATCGAAACTCTTTTAATAATTTTAATCATGATTTTCTTATTTTAGTTGTTATTTTATTTTATACTATTATTTAGATAGTAACTCAACTTATGGTTTTGTTACTTTTATTGTTTTAAAAGACACTGAACTATTATCAGCAAATACACCCCAAGATGTATTTGGTGCTTTGTAAACTCTTGATGTAAGTGCAACTTGATTATTAACATAAATTACAACTATGGAATTTTCAATGACCACCTTAACATCATACTCTACATTTGGTTCTAATTTGAATGAAGTCTCATTATCCGAACTTGTTGAACTTGATAAAGATGCCCTAAGTGTTTTATCTAATCTTATTTTATTCTCACTTGGCACAAAACGTAAACTTATTACGTTGTTTCTTTCATCACAGGCACCTAGAAAAAATCCAAAGTCTCTATTTGAATTGGAATATGATACAGTAGTTGATATTAAATACCTTGGCGCATCAATGGGTTCATAAAAAACTGCTGAAACATTATTATTAGTAGAACTACTAAGATTATAAGACTCTTCGTTTGAACCTGTTTTTTCAAAATTTCCAATTTCTCTATTTAGCTCCAAAGTAATTTTTGTTTGCATGCCACTGGCTACCGCATCGGGTATAGATAACATTAAATCACCATTAGAGTTTTGTGATAATTTATGAGCCACTAAATTTCCGCCCCAAGTTTTAACACCAGAATCTAAATTATTCTCGGTTTTTGCAGTCCATCCCATAATAAAAGCATTTGTTCCGTTACTTACTGCTTTTGCAGCATAAAAATCATTACCATCTAGAAATTCAGAACTAGTTGGTTGTTCCCATGGTCCGGTTGCTGAACTACCTTTTCTATATAGAACTTTACGTGAGTTTATATCAGAAAAGATTAAATAATACATACTTCCCATTTTAAAAACTTGAGCTGTCTCCATAAAAAAGAAATATTTAGCACCTCCATCATAAAAAATACCATCGTATGTCCATGACAATAAATCTGAAGATGTATAAGAAACTATTATACCTTTAAAAACACCACCAACATTTGCTCTAGCACTAACAAGCATATAGTAGATACCTGCATCTTCAAAAACATACGGGTCTCTAAAATTATCTTGCTCATCAAACTGCATGCCTTTAGGTGCATATATAGTTGTAAACGATTTATTTTTTGTAAAACCAACTTCAGGATTGGTTGAAGTTGCCAACATAATACCTTCTTTTGTGGTTACACAGCTTGATAGAACATTAGGATTATGCCCAGTATAAAAACCATAATATGTATTGTTTTTAACAAAAACCGAACCTGAACCAATAGCAAAGTCTTGGTCACATCCTGCAGAACTTGAACTAATTATTTCTGTAGGGATTTCATTATATGATGAAAAATCTGTTGTAGATAGTGTGTACCATGGGTGTCTTTGGTTTGAATTATCATTCCAAATATCTTTCAAATAATATAAGTAAAACTTATTTGAAGCATCATCGTAAATAGGCATTAAATCACCTATACGAGTTCCATTTGAGGTTATTTTAAAAATTGAATAATCAGATTGTTCTACCTGAGTGCTACATTGCAAGCTTTGAAACATAGGATCTGGATCTGGTAAATCGGGATCTTGAACCGTGTCTAAAGAATCATCATTCGATTGACAACTGCTTACCCCAATAAAAAGGCTTAACAGAAGTACTGAGATAAAAAATTTAATTTTATTTTTCGATTTCATAACTTCTTTTTGATAATTATATGATTGCGATTAATTTTTTGATATCCAGAAGAAACCGTTTTTAATTAATTTCTTCTGGAATTTCTAAACTAACTCAAAAACTATAATCTTTTCAAATGATTAATATCCTGGATTTTGTGTATATAATCCTCCTGTTACATCAATTTCTCTTTGTGGTATTGGATAGTATTCATCTCTACCAGCAGTAAATTGTGCATTGGCTAAAAAATCTCTTTTTGTTTTCTCAACAGCTACATAACCATTTAAAACCTGTGCTGCTTGACCCCATCTTACTAAATCAAAGAATCTAGCGCCTTCCATGGCAAACTCTAAACGTCGTTCAAACTTTAACGCTTTAAGCGCATCTTCTTTTGAAAGAGTTAATGGATAAGTTCCAATAGCATAAACATCAGTAGCTCCTGCATTAATTGGTCTGTTAGTACTATTAGCTGCACGATCTCTAATTCGATTTATTATTGCTATACCTTGAGACACTTGATTAAGTTGAATTAAAGCTTCTGCTTTCCATAATAGTACGTCAGCATATCTAATAAAATCAACATTTTTTGATGTTCCAACAAATGGCCCTTCTTTTACATAACAAGAACAATCTGGAGCTTGTTGTTCTTTCATATTTCCAAAATAACCATAAACACCTGGGTCTCTGGCCCAACTAAAATTGTAAATCATATCCCCAGCTTCATTTACCGTATTACGATATTTAAACGGGCGTCCAGGAATACCTACTGTATGATCTATCCTAGGATCTAATGTAATACCTGGTGCCAATGGGGCTTTACCATTACCATCTACTGAGTCAAAAATATCTACATCATTAAACGTATCCAAAAGCGGTAAGCCATTTGTATCTGTTTTAAAGGCATTTACCATATTTTGACTTGCTAGGTGAAAACCACAACATCCATACAGTTCAGTACTATTTGGAGAATTAAGCCCTGTAACAAAACTTACTCTGCTAACCAAAGTACCATCATTTATTGAAAATTGAGCTGCCCAAATTGATTCTGATCCATTATCAAAACCATCCAAAAAGTTATTACCAAAATCTGGTTCTAAAGCTCCCGTAACATCATCAGCGTAATCAATAACTTCTTGTAACCTTGCAGGGTTTATGCTAGTTACTTGATGTGTGTCATTTTGCTCGTAAGCTTGGTATAAACGTAACTTAGCCAAATAAGCTGCAGCAGCACTCCTATCAGCTCTTCCAACTTCATCTTGTGATTGTGGTAAATTATTATAAGCAAATAAGAAATCATCTGCTATCATATTCCACAACTCATCATTGGTCATATCGTTAGTTGCATTGGCTTTTTCTTCAGCTGTCATAGTTTCAACTATATAAGGCACTTTTTTAAATAACAACTTCAACATAAAGTGGCTGTGAGCTCTTAAAAAGCGAAGTTCGGCTTGTCTTAGCGTTTTTTTAGGAAAATCTGCTTCAGATGCTTCGTTTATCAATTCTAAGGCAAAATTAGCACGACTTATGGCCTTATAATGGTTCACCCAAGTTTTAGGTGTCATCCAATCTCCATAATCCGGAATAGTTAGATTATACATTTCGTAGCGGTTAATTACATCTACATCACCAATTCCTCCTCCACCTTTGTAAGCATCATCAGCACGCACACTTCCATATACCCATTGATGCGTTATTGGCCCTACCATTTCATCATTTGCTATACCTGCATAAGCTGCTATAACCAACCCTTCTAAATTCTCGGTGGTGCTTACATCGGCTTGAGATAATAATCCTTCTGGTTTATACTCTAGAACGTCTTCATTACAAGCTGTTAGGAAAACCATCGCTAACAGCCCAATTAAAAATATTTTATTGTTTTTCATGATCTATTTTTTTAAAAGTTTAGGTTAAATCCTAAAGAAAGGACTGTTGGCACTGGTATTCTATTCACATCTGTTCGCTCTGGATCTGGACCTATATAGTCTTTATGTGTTATCCAGAATAAATTCTCTCCTTGCAAATAGAATCTGGCACTTGTCATTCCTCCAAGTCCACTAATCATATCTTTTGGCAAAGAATAACCTATTTGGAGATTTCTTAATTTGAAATAAGAATTTTTTCTAAACGTGTAATCTGATGTTCTTGTATCGTTAAATGCTAAAGTTGCAGACGGAATATTAGTATTGGTATTCTCTGGAGTCCAAGCGTTTAAAAGCCCAACACCCCCATTTTCTCTACCCGATGCAAAATTGTTCCAAAATACGTAAGGGTCTTGACCAATACGGTTTGTTACACCCGATCCGAATAACGATAAATCAAAATTCTTATAAGCTAAGTTTATTGTAACGCCATACTCTAATTCTGGTAGAGTTGTTCCTATCCAATCTCTATCATCAACATCTATAACCCCATCTCCATTAATATCAACATATTTGATACTACCTGGTCTTGCCAAATCTTGAGTTGGGCTATTATTTACGTCTTCTTGACTTTGAAAAAGTCCATCTGTTCTATAACCAAAAATGGAGAACAATGAGCGTCCAATGATTGAATTATCAACGGTTCCTCCAAAATCTGTTTCTCCACCTTTGTTAAGCTGTGTTATTTTATCTGCAAAATGAGATACATTGGTTGAAATCCCAAAAGTAAAACCACTATCAAAAGTTTTGTCATAAGCTATTACAAACTCCCAACCTTGACCTTCTGTATTAGCAATGTTTAATACAGTATTAGCACCTTCACCCTGTGTTGCAATTGTTCTAGGAGAACGCAAAATATCTTTAGTTTCTCTGGTATAATAATCAAATGACCCCGTAATTTTATTTTTGAATAAAGAAAAATCTATACCATAATTATATTCAGCCGTTTCTTCCCAACTTAAATTTTTGTTCTCTGATTGAATTCTTACAAACCCTGATGGCAATGTTCCAGTATTATTACCATTAATATCATAAGCTGTTCCCACATTATAATATATATTGAAGAAATCAGGTGAATATAGATTTTGATTAGGCTCATATCTTGTTTCAAATAAACCAAAACGTGCACCATCACCAATTTCTTGATTACCTACAACCCCATAACCAGCTCTTAACTTTAAGCTTGAAACAACATCATTTTCTGGAAAGAAGTCCTCATTGTTTATTCTCCAACCAACAGTTGCTGCAGGAAAAATACCATATCTAGTATTGGCACCAAAACGGGAAGACCCATCACGACGCAAAGTAAAGGATGCCAAATATCTATCAGAAAAGGCATAATTAATTTTTCCGAATTGGGAAACGAGTGTATTTGCCGTTGAAGTACCTCTAGAAGTTCTTACTCCCGTGGCCGCATTCAGTACAAAGAATTCTTCCGTCTCAAATGGAAAATCGTCGGCTTGAGCTACGAATGTATCAAAATCATTTCTTATATATTCATAACCTAATAAAGCCACGAATCGGTGATTTTCTCCTAATTCCAAATCATAATTTAATGTATTTGAAAACACAAAACTTGAAAACTTATTGGTATCAATTATTAAACGGTTAGTTGGCCTAGTAGTAAATCCATTGTTTACTTTACGTTCAATATCTTTTCTTTTAAAATCGCTAAAATCTAAACCTACATTTGTTCTAAACGTTAAACCCTTTAAAAGATCAATTTCTGCAAAGACATTACCAAAAAAACTATTTTTATCAGCATTGTCCCAGCGGTTTAAATATTGCATTAATACCGGATTATTTCTATCTGAATAACCTGCTCCAATAGGACCAGCAAATTCTCCATTAATATCAAAAACTGGAATTGTTGGTGCTAAAGTAATTGCTAAACCTGTAGTTGGAGCACTTCCAACATCTGGAGATACTAACGTTTCATTGGAAGTGAAAAACTGTGTATTAACCCCAACTCTTACTTTATCGTTAAACAACTTAGTATTAGCGTTTATTTTAGCAGAATACCTATCATAATTTGTGTATTTTAACATTCCTGTGTTTTTTAAGTAACCGAAGTTCATCATAACGGATGATTTTTCTGAACTTGCAGAAATAGTCACCTCATTATTGTAAACGAAACCAGTATCATACATTTCGTCTTGCCAATCAGTATCTCCAACAGGTACATTAGTATCACCACCAACAAATGGTTGTGCTGTTACACTGTTTAGCACAGGATTATTAAAATCCCCGTTCCAGTCAAAGTTGTATATTGAACCATAACCTGCATTTGGGTCGGCTCTATCATTCACAGAAGCTTGAAATAACACTTGTCCTCTTTGAAGTGAATTCATCATTTCGTAGCGTTGTTGTTTTTCAGATTGAATGGATAAATTTGAATTAAAGCTTACAGTAACACGCTCTCCCTTAGCTCCACTTTTGGTAGAAACTACAATAACACCATTACCTGCTCTAGATCCATAAAGAGATGATGCTGATGCATCTTTTAGTACTTGGATAGACTCTATTGATTCAGGATTTAAACTTGCAAAAACCTCAGGCCTCTTTGTAGGAACTCCATCAATCACATAAAGAGGGCTATTATCTCCTAGTGTGGTAATACCACGTATTAAAATATTACTTGCTGCCCCAGTTGGGTCTCCAGACTTTTCAACAAAAAGCCCAGGAACACGTCCCTGTAAAGCCTGCATAGCATTTCCAGAACTTCTACTCTGTCCTTCAATGGCACCAACGTCAACAACGCTTATGGCTCCTGTTACATCTACTTTACGTTCTCGAGAATATCCAGTCAACACAATTTCATCAAGTTGTGAGATATCAGTTTCTAATTGTACATTAATTGTAGTTTGACCATTAACAGGAATTTTAATGCTCTTATAGCCAATATAACTAATTGATAATGTGGCATCGCTAGGTACGCCACTCAAAACATAGTTCCCATCAAAATCTGTTGCAGTACCTTGCGTTGTGCCAGATACAATTACAGATACGCCAGGCAAAGGCATCCCGTCCTCCTGTGAGGTAACAGTTCCTTTTACCTGACCTTGCGCCCAAATGCTCATAAGAGCAAATACAGGCAGAAATAAAAGTTGTTTTAATTTCATTTTAATTTAATTTAGTTAATATTTAGTTTGTGAATTTCAATGTTGCCAAGCATAAATTCTTGGTCTTTAGGTTCAATACTTAATTTATCGAATGGTGAGTTCGGAAAAAATATTTCTGTCATTACTGTTTCTCCATTATCAAAAAACAGTTCTATAGATGTTTTATCGAGAATAATTGTACCAAGCAAATCTGCATTTAGTGATGTTCTTTTAGCCAAAGAAACTCGATCTGCAAACTTTTCTGAAAATTCTGTTTTACCAGATTTTCTTCTATCTACAAAAAAGTTTTTATCACTGTTATTATATCCAAAAGCTAAGGTGTCCCCTTGTTTATTGGTGAGTTTGAACGTGAAACCACTATTTTTTAAATCGGAAATTTTAAAATTAATTTCTGTACTTGATAAATCGATTGCTTTTGAATCAATAATTTTTTCAGCTCTTTTTATTGCTATTGATTCTTTTTTAAATTTGATGCTTCTATAATTGGTTAATTCTTTTACAGGTTGAAATAATAATCTATAACTAGCATTTACTTTTTGAAGTTCAATTTGTCTTGCTACTGTCATAGCACTTCTCCATGTTTCAGTAGGCACTACATTAGCATATTCCCAATTAGACATCCATCCCATAAACAATTTTCTGCCATTGGAATCGGGTATATTAGCCCAAGTTACGCCTGCATAATTATCTCTTCCGTAATCTATCCATATAGATTTATGTTCAGAACTATTTAAATCTTTCTCAAAAGATGGATCTGTCTTAAATTTTTTACCATCAAAATCGCCCACAAAATATTGTGTTGCACTACCACCATTGGGTCCTCCTGGATTGATACTTACAAACAACACCCATTTTACCTCATCTGTTCCTTGTACTACCATGGGGAAGAAATCGGGACATTCCCAAACCCCACCATGTGCACCTATACCATTACCAAAATCAGATTCTAATGTCCAATCTTTTAAGTTAGAAGAACTATAGAACATAATTTTTTGACCAGCAGCCAATACCATTAGCCATTTTTGATGTATTGAATCCCAAACGATTTTTGGGTCTCTAAAGTCTTTCATTTCTGGGTTTTTAATTACAGGATTTCCAGAATATTTAGTAAATGTTTGACCTTCATCTAATGAATATGCAATGGCTTGTGATTGGTAATTTGATTTGCCCGCTTTCTCACCTTCCATATCATGATAAGTAAACATAGCAATTATGGGTTGCCCACCTCCTTTTCCAAATCCTGACGTGTTATTAACATCAACCACAGCACTACCAGAAAAGATATATCCTTTTTCATCTGGATATATGGCTATAGGCATTTCTTTCCAAGTTACCATATCTGTACTTATGGCATGACCCCAATGCATGGGACCCCAAACGTTTCCATCAGGATAATGCTGAAAATATAAATGGTAATACCCATTATAGTAGAACATACCATTTGGGTCATTCATCCAACCCTTTTTAGGTGTAAAATGAAAATTAGACCTGTAAAGTTCTTCTTCAGAATATGTGATTGGTTCTGATGTTTTTTCTGTATTTTTATTTTCTACATTTTTGTCTTTACAACTAACAAATAATGATATTAACATCATCATTAAAACCAGATTTAAACTATTAATTCGTTTCATTTACTTATTTTTTCTAATTAGTTTTTTACTTAATTCTTCAAGCGAAACGCCTTTTGTTTCTGGCATCATAAAAATTACAAATAGCAATTGGAACACCATCATAATGGCAAAGAACAAAAACACGACTCCTGCACCTATACTGGAAAATAGTACTGGTACCAAGGATGGCACAACGGCTGCCAATACCCAATGAGTTGAACTTCCAAAAGCCTGCCCAGAACCTCTTAAATGATTTGGGAAAATTTCAGAAATGAACACCCAAATCACGGTGCCCTGCCCTACTGCATGCGACGCAATGAACATGAATAAAAACATGGGCATAGAGCCACCTTCCCAATGAAATAAAAACGCACAGGACACTAAAGCCAATGATATGATATAGCCAATGGAGCCTATATACATGAGTTGTTTTCTACCTAATCTATCAATAAGGAAAATACCTAAAAGCGTGAATAGCATGTTAGTTACACCAACACCTATACTGCTTAATAGCGCTGAGCTTTCTGCAAGACCCGCTTCAGTTAAAATACGTGGTGCATAATATAAGAAGGCATTTATACCAGATAATTGATTGAAAAATGCAATTAAAAACGCTAGAATTAATGGAAATCTGTATTTCTTAAGAAATATATTTTCATTAGGCACAGTATTTTCCATTTCATCCTTAATTTCTAACATGAGTTTTTCCGGATCCTGATCTGGATTTATAATTTGAAGAACACCAATGGCTTCACTATTTCTAAATTTAGTAAGTAACCAACGTGGACTTTTTGGTATTGTTAAAGCGAACAGAGTATAAATAGCAGCTGGAAAAGCTTCTACTCCAATCATCCAACGCCATGCGTTTTCACCTATATTATTCAGTAGATAATTTGATAAAAAGGCTACCAAAATACCAAATACAATATTAAATTGATAGAGACCTACTAGTTTCCCTCGGTCCTTAGCTGGAGCTATTTCTGAGATGTATGCTGGAGCAGCAATGGTAGATGCGCCAACTCCCAGACCACCAATAAATCTAAATACCGCAAATGTTATGGGGTCATTGGCTAAAGCAGATCCTACTGCGGATAAAGTATATAATACTCCTATCCATATTAAGGTGTTTTTACGACCAATTTTATTAGTAGGGATACCACCAAAAAAAGCGCCTACAACGGTACCCCAAAGTGCCATTCCCATTACTACAATACCATGGAACATATCTGACGACCCCCATAATAATTGTAATTTTTTTTCTGCGCCAGATATAACAACAGTATCGAATCCAAATAAGAAACCTGCTAAGGCTGCTGTAATAGACCAGATTAATATCTTTCTATTCATGTGGTGGTGTATTTAGTTTAGTGTTCACAAGATATATTGAAAGACTGCTTCTGTATTTTAGATTTGTATCAAATAAATATGAAATTGTTAAGCCTATGTTAATTATTGTATAACTAATTGTTTATCAATAGTTTAAAATATATATTATTATTGTAAAAATATTACATTTCAATATTGTTACATTTTTTGTATAAAATTGTTACACGAATAGGTGAGTCTGTTTGTTGAATTGACAAAAAGAAGATTGTTAATTGTATAACTAAACAAAAAATGGGGTTGAATTCAACAATTAAGCAATAAACATTCGTAAATATTACGAAAATGCTAATAAAAAATTGTGGTTTTTATTTGAATTTACTCTTCTCTAAATTCTTTGGGTGATTTTTTGAATTTAGATTTAAAGCTAGTAGAAAAGTAATTTGGAGATGAATAACCAGTAGCATAGGCAATTTCAGAAATTGTTAGATGCGTTTCTTGTAGCAATGCTTTAGCTTTTTCAAGTCGTATACTTTGAATATAATCACTCACATTTACCCCCATAATTGCCTTCATTTTTCTATAAAGTTGAACTCGGGAAATATTAAGATTAATGGCTAAATTTTCTACTGAAAATTTAGAATTATCAATATTTTCATCGATTATTTTATTCACTTTTGAAATAAACTCTTGCTCAAAAGAACCAAAATTGTTGGTAGAATCTATATTATGAACATTGTTTACGAAATAATAGCGAAGTTTTTCTCTATTATAAATAAGAGTTTTTATTGACTGTGATAAAATTGCGAAACTAAACGGTTTCGTTAAGAATAAATCTGCTCCAACTTCCAGGCTTTTTATATAAGATTCTTTATTATTTAATGCTGTAAGAATAATGGTTGGAATGTGAGATGTTCTTAAATCCTTCTTCAAAATTTCACATATTTCAAAGCCACTTTTTTCTGGCAAACTAATGTCACATAATATAATATCAGGGATTATCTCAATAGCCTTTTCAATTCCATCTGTACCATCAGAAACATATACACTATATTCTGGAGATAATTTACCTTTCAAATATTTTACCAAATCAGGATTATCTTCAATTATTAAAACTGAATAATGTTCATCATCATTTAAAATTAATTGTTCGCTAAAAGCATCGTCTTCATAATCTAAATTGGAATGTAAAATGTCGTTATCAATAATGTCTGCTTCATATATGATTTCGTCTGCATTTAAATGAACATTATCCTTGTAGAGCGTTACAATAAATTCGGTACCATGTTTTGAACTCACTTCAATGCTTCCTTTGTGCATTTCTATAAATTCTTTAGACATATGTAACCCTATTCCTGAACTTGCTTTATTATTATTTGACCCTTGATAAAAAGCTTGAAACACATTATTCATTTCTTTTTTTGGGATACCTATTCCTGAATCCTTAAAATATATTTTTACATAATTACTGTCAAAATCATCTTGTATATCTATAGAAATCACGCCGTTGTTGGGCGTAAACTTAAAGGCGTTAGATAGCAAATTAAAATACACTTTGTCCATTAAATTTCTATCTAAAAAAATAGATAAATCTTTGTTATTGGAGTTTATTGTAAAATTAATATTCCGTTTTTGTGCTTCTCTCTCAAAATCTTTAAAAATTTCATTTGAAAATTGAAATAAATTAGTTTTTGAAGCTCTCAATACAAACTTACGGTCTTCTATTTTTCTGAAATCTAGCAACTGATTAATTAAACGAAGTAACCGTTTAGAGTTGTTAAAAATTAAACCAACCTCATTCAATAATTTATTATCTCGTATTACTTTATTTTCTGTTAATGACTCTGTTGAAGACAAAATAAGTGTAATAGGCGTTTTAAATTCGTGCGACAACCCAGTGAAAAAATTAACTCTGGCTTCGTTACTAATTTTAACTTCTTCAGCTATCTTTTTAATTTGATTTCTTTGAATAGTAATTTTTTGATTTCGTAGTTCAAGTTCGCGTTTTTTCTTTCTTATGTTGTATACCGAATAGATACTAAAGGCAGCTAAAAGCAAACTTGTAATTAACAACGCTAAAAGAACCTTTAGAATGTTTCTTTGGGTTGAATAGGTTTCTTCCTGTTTTTTGATTTTTATATGTTGATAATCTATATCTTGTTGTTGATAGTATATTTTATCAAATTGTTTACTCATAATATCGGCATTACGAGCATCTATAACAATGGTACTTAAAATATTGTTTTTTGCAACTCTCTCTCCATTTAATATTTTTAAAGCTAACCGAATAGCTTCATCACCACCTGTTGGATATAAAATGGTGGCTAGTAATTTTTGGTCTTTAACCAATTGAATACCTCCATTTGGTCCATTTAATCCATCAACGCCAACTATTTTTATCTGGTTTAAAAGTTTTTTTTCCTTGACAATTTCCCAAGCACCTAAAGCCATTCTATCGTTATGCACAAATATATAATCAACGTCTTTTATATCATCTAATGTTATGCGCAAACTATCTTTTATAGAATAACTTTCCCAATTTCCTTCAATGGTTTTAACAACTTCTAAATTAGTATCAGAATTAATTACATCATTAAAACCTAAACTTCGCTCTAAAGCAGGTGAAGAACCAGTTAACCCTTTAATTTCAATTATTTTTTTATCTTCATTTGATAATGACGCTAAATAATTGGCTGCATTCGTTCCCACTTCATAATTATCTGCACCTAAATAAGCTGTGTAATTATCTCCATCGGTTTTTCTATCCACAATTAAAACCGGAATACCACTTTTAAATACTTTTTCAACTATTGGAGTAATGGGTTTTGATTTTATTGGTGAAACAATTAAAATATCGACCTTTTCTGAAATTAGTTGTTCTATATCTTTTATCTGGTTATCAATATTATCTTCACTATCAAGAATTATTAGTTCTAATTTTGGATAAAACCCAACTTGAATCTTCATCGCTTCATTCATCGATTTTCTCCAGTCGTCATTAATTCCCGTTTGAGAAAAGCCTATTTTGTACTTTTTAGTTTCAGAATTATTGGAGCATCCATAAGCAATAAAAAGGCTTATTAGTAAAATAGACTTTAAAAAATAGTAAATACGAATCTTTATCATTACTTATATTATAGTGTAAATTTCTAAAGTATAAATTTTTCTGATTAGATACTATTATATTATTCCAAAGTTTTCCCCAATATAAAATTACTTATTACGAGTACTTACTATCATATATACTTCTCTATGTAAAGCGTGTTCGCTAAACTAAGAGGAAGAGCAAGAGGGTAACACGCTGCGCGATGTTACTGATTTGTATTTGATTGATTTATAACAAGTTAACATACTAATAGATTTCGTTTTTCCGTGAATTTTACTAAAAAAGCTTCGAACACCCAGTAAAATCAAGGAGTTTTTTAGTAAAAATCACGGAAATCTTAAAATTTGACTCAATTTGATAGAATTTGTTAATAGGGATTTTCGTGTAAATTAAGTCCTTACTACCGCGCTCGCTTGGGGCGAGCTTGGTTCATTTTTAAAGCAATGGATTCCCCGCGCACACTTCTGAACTGTTAAAAAAACATTTTTAAATACCCAGCCTCTGAATCCATCCCTTTAAAAACGTTTTTCAGCCCTCTAAAACTTCAATTGCATTTTTCTTTTTTGTTTCAAACCTTATGAGAAGGTTTTGTATATCCTCGCTTATCTTGGTCTCCACTACCCGCGCATAGAGCTGAGTGGTGGATAGTTTAGTATGTCCCAGCAGTTTGGATACTGTTTCGATGGGAACGCCGTTGGATAGCATCACCGTAGTGGCAAAAGTATGCCTAGCAACGTGGAAAGTAATGTTCTTGTGTATGCCACAGTCCTTGGCTATTTCCTTTAGGTAACTGTTTGCCTTTTGGTTTGAGCAAAGGGGTAACAGTGGGCTGTTTTCTTTCTTTTCACTGGCATCCCTGTATTTATCGATAATAGCCATGGCTTGGGGCAGGATGGGTATCTTTACCCTTTCGTTCGTTTTTTCCCGTTTGGTGAATATCCAATGGGTCGCATCTATTCCTATGGTGATTTGGTTTAATGTCAGTTCCTTGACATCGACATAGGACAGTCCCGTATAGCAAGAAAATATGAAACAGTCTTTTATTCGCTCTAGCCTAAAGTTGTTGTAATAGGTGTTTTCAATTTGCTCTAGTTCCCTATCCGTTAGGTATGCCCTATCATATTTATCAAACTTCATTTGGAATTGGGCAAATGGATTTTTCAATATCCATTCCAGTTTTACCGCTAGGTTTATCATTTTCTTAAAGCGTTCCAAATGTTTCATGACACCATTGTTAGATAAGGACAATTTCTTTTTATTGTTCTTATAGTGTCTCAAATACTGTTCGAAGTCAATGATAAAGCGATAATTCAATTGTTTTAAATGAATGTCGTTTGTGTTTAGTTTGTGGTTTAAGAATTTTTCTAAATATTTTTCTGTAGTAGCATAGTTTTTCATCGTACCATGTTTCAAAACGGTAACCATATTAGTGTTATGGTAAGCAATTAATTCTTTTAAAGTCTTATGGTTATCGTCCTCTCCCAAGTACCTTGCTTTTATGGCATTGGCTGTAATCATCTTGGATTCTTCCAACAGTTGTTTGTGGCAATCCAATAATTGGCTATAAACTTGATCTAGATAGGCGTTCAAAACTCTTATTTTATAAGTGCTTCCTCGTCCTCTGTTTTTGGAACTGTCCCATTCTTTAAACAGAATCGTTCGTTTTAGACTAATTTCTGAACGTTGTCCAGATACGGTAATGCGAACATAGATGGATAACTCGTTCGCAGTACTTCTTGATTTTCTTGTATAGAAAATAATTGAAAAGGTGCTGTTTGTCTGCATTTTAAATCGCTTTAGTTTGACATTTTTTTGTAAAAACGAAAGTCAAATTGCTTTTAAATGCTCTTTAAATTTACAACAATTCTGGTGAGAAAGTGCACACCTGATTGTACACCTTTTTATTGAGTTTAATTGCTTTTATTTGGCATCAAATAAAATGCCTAAAAACAAAAAACACTGATAAT